>OFDA01000294.1_pt1 | contig 21708 bp, 3 predicted proteins | sample 1520921 | NCBI WGS metagenome assembly OFDA01 (sample SAMEA2699028, study PRJEB24076) | metagenome
GGCATCGGTAAATAGCCATATATTAACTGTATTTTTATTTTTTAAAAGAAATATAAAATATTTTATTATATTCACAAATTTTGATAGTTTTATGCAAGGAGTAAAACGAGATGAACCGAATTTTTAAAGTAATCTGGAGTCGTACAAAAGGATGTTATGTCGTTGTGGCTGAAACAGCGAAGAATATGTCGAAACGATCGACAATGACTTCTGTATTTGCCAAGATGATCGGAATTTCTATCTGTACTGTTATGTTAGCAGGAGGGATTATACCAACTGAAGCGCAGGCATCTACATTGCCATGGGGCGATAATGCTAAGGCTAAAAATGGTACTGTAGCGATAGGTGACAATAGTACAGCAATGGCAGATAATAGTGTGGCTTTGGGTACAGGTGCTACTGTTACACAAACTAATAGGGCTGGTGTTGGTAATGTGCAAGGCGTTGCAATCGGAAAAAATGCAACCGTTGAAGTAAATAATGGTGTTGCTATCGGTAATTCGACAAAAGTAGCTTCTTTAAATGGCTTTGCCCTTGGTAATACATCCTGGGCTGGATATGATGAGGCCGGTAACTATGTGGGCGCCGATAATGATCAGGCATTTGGTACCAATGCCAGAGCTTGGGGTGGAGCCTCCATGGCATTTGGTAATGATGCTAAAGCCGCTGCGGGTGGTGCCGTTGCAATGGGCAACGGATCGCAGGCAAGAGGTAAATGGGCCGTTGCAATCGGTAATAATGCACAAGCTAAGGCTCAAGGGTCTCGTGCTATTGGTGTAAATTCCTATGCAGTAGGACTCAATTCTATTGCAATGGGCTGGGAAAGTAATGCCCGTGAGGATTCTTCTTTAGCTATTGGTACAAACTCTGACTCAGTTCAGAAAAATAGTATTGCCATCGGTAATCGTGCAGTTAGCTATGCAGAGGATAGTGTTACTCTCGGTAGAAATACGACGGTAAATACAAATCATAATCGCTCAGTTGCTTTAGGTACTAATTCTGCGACTGCGGATACTCATAGTACACCGAATCAGCTTGTAAATGGTTTGTGGTATAAGAATTTAGCGGGAGGAACGGCAGATTCTACCGTAAGTATTGGTAATGATACAGTAAAACGCACGATTACAAATGTGGCAGCAGGGCGTATGAATTCTTCGTCTACAGATGCTATTAATGGTAGTCAGCTATATGCCGTAGCAAATAGCTTGGGCAATTTAGCCACTACTACTAAAAATATCCTTGGCGGTAATGCGGCGCTCGATCCTGATACCGGTAAATTAACGATGAGCGATATCGGCTTTACAGGTAAAAGCACGATCCACGATGCTATTAGATATAATAAGGACAATATCGATAAAGGATTGTTCTTTTATGGTGATAACTTTGTTCAGAACCAAGTAAAATTAGGTGACACAGTAAGAATAAAAGGTGGCGCTACCGGTGCTTTGGCTGACAACAATATTGGGGTTCAAGCAGACGGAAATGGCACACTAAATGTGAAATTGGCTAAAAAAATAACTGGTTTGGATAGCGTAACAGCGGGAACTGCTACGATTGATAATAAAGGGGTGTCTGTAGGCGGTAAACTCTATGTGTCAACAGGTGGTCTTAATGCCAATAATCAACAGCTTAGAGGTGTTGCAGACGGTAGCGGTAGTCAGGACGCAGTTAACTACGGTCAGTTGCAACGCGCAATTAACGGTACAGCTAAAGAAGCCATTGTAAAAGCAAATGATGATGGTAATATTACGGTAAGGGAAAACTCAACGGCGAAAGGTGGTAAGGAGTATACTGTTGGCTTAAATTATAAGATTACTGTAGGGAAAGGGGCGGCCTCGCATCCTGTAACCATAGATAGTGGTACAGGAACGGTCACAGGTCTTACCAATACATCATGGAATGTAAATAATCCAGCACCTGTTACAGGACGTGCTGCTACGGAAGATCAGTTAAAGCGGGTTAATGAGAGAGTTAATTCCAATCAGTATTTTATTAATCAAAATACGCAGAATATCTCAGATAACTCAAGCCGTATTGGTGCCAATGCACGAAATATCACAAAAATACAAGGTGATATTACTACTAATAAGAATGATATTAACACTATCAATAATACTCTTGAAAAAGGGCTCTATTTTAGCAGCGATACAGGTGCTTCGATTAAGAGAAAATTAGGTGATACTCTAGTCATTAAAGGCGGTGCTACAGGGGCATTATCCGATAATAATATTGGTGTTGTATCCGATGGTACCGGTAGATTGACTGTAAAGTTGGCAAAATATTTAACAGGATTAGAGAGCGTTAATGCAGGAAATACTACTATTAGTAAAAATGGTTTGAGTGTAGGTGCTAGAACCTATGTAACACCTGATGGCATCAATGCCAATAATCAAAAGATTACTGGTGTTGCTAATGGTACAGCGCCTGATGATGCGGTTAATTTCAGTCAATTGCAAAATGCTATTGGTGGTACTGCTAAGGCCACTACGGTAAAAGGGAAAGACGCGAATATAACCGTAACAGAAGGTGCCAATGCAAATGGTGGTAAGGAATACACTGTTGGATTGGGCAATAAACTTGCTGTAGGTACGGCACATCCTGTGACCGTGGATGGAACTGCAGGAACTATAACAGGTCTTACTAATACAGCTTGGAATGTAAATAACCCACAAGCCGTAACTGGTCGTGCCGCAACGGAAGATCAGTTAAAAGCTGTTAATACGCAAGTTAATACAAATAAGGATAAAATAGCTCAAAACACAACTGACATTGCTCAGAATACGACTGATATCGGTAAGAATAAGCAAGATATAGCTAAGAACAAGACTGATATAGCTCAAAATACGACTGATATCGGTAAGAATAAACAAGATATAGCTAAGAACAAGACCGATATAGCTCAAAATACGACTGACATCACCAAGAACACAACCGATATTGGTAAGAATACGACTGATATTGCACAAAATAAACAAAATATTGCACAGAATACACAAGATATTGCGACCAATAAAAATGCTATCTCTACAATTAATACAACTATTGCTAAAGGCCTTAATTTTGATGGAGATAGCGGTGCTGTAATCAACAAACAGTTGGGCGATAAGCTCAGCATTAAGGGAGGTGCAGCGGCTGCGAACTTGACGGACAATAATATCGGTGTCGTATCTGATGGCAGCACATTAAATGTGAAACTAGCTAAAACATTAACCGGTTTGGATAGTGTAACGGCTGGGGGTACAGCTATCAATAGTAGTGGTTTGACCGTAGGCGGTAAGACCTATGTAACTCCGAACGGCATTAATGCGAATGACAAGAAAATAACTAATGTTGCTAATGGTGAAGTGGCGGCTAATTCCAAAGAGGCAGTTAACGGCGGTCAACTTCATGCGGCTAAAACCGAATTAAATAACAATATTAATAATGCTAAAACTGAATTAAACAAAAATATCGGTGATGCCAAAACTGAACTTAATAAGAATATTAATGACGCTAAGACCGAATTGAACGGCAATATAGATAATGCTAAAACCGAGTTAAACAATAATATATCGACTGCGAAGAATGATGTGATTAACACAGGTCTCAAGTTTGATGCGGACACTGGTGGAACTAAGACCAATAAATTGGGTTCCAAGGTAACGGTAAATGGCGATGATAATATTACGACAGAAATTAGTCAAGCTGGTGACGATACTAAGATCGGTCTTAAATTAAAGAAAGATCTCAATGTTACTACTGTTACTGCCGCTGATACTGTGAAAGCTGGCACTGTAATTATGGGTAAACAATCAGGTGGTGCAGGTGGTACAAACGGTAACTTTGTGACAGGGCTCGATAATAAGTCTTGGAACGCGGATAATCCTCAAGCTGTAAGTGGTCGAGCTGCTACGGAAGATCAGTTGAAATCCGTTAATGATAAGGTCAACACAAATGTAACTAATATCAATAAAGGGTTAAACTTTAACGGTGATAGCGGTGCTGCGATTAATAAAAAATTGGGCGACACTGTTACCATTAAAGGTGGTGCTACGGCGGACCTTACGGATAATAATATCGGTGTCGTGTCTGATGGAAGCACATTAAATGTGAAACTAGCTAAAACATTAACTGGTTTGGATAGCGTAACAGCTGGCGGAACGACTATTAATAGTAGTGGGTTGACTGTAGGCGGTAAGACCTATGTGACGACGAACGGTATCAATGCGAATAATCAAAAGATTACCGGTCTAGCAAAAGGCACAGATCCTACTGATGCGGTTAACTTTAGTCAGTTGCAGGATGCTATCGGTGGAACGGCTAAGGCGAGTACTGTGAAAGCTAAAAACAGCAATATCACTGTAGAAGAAGGTACAAATGCAGCTGGTGGTAAGGAATTTACAATCGGACTAGGGGATAAAATCACCTTAGGAACTGCTAATCCTGTATCTGTTGATGGTACTGCAGGCACGGTAACTGGTCTTACCAATACTGCTTGGGATGTAGATAATCCACAAGCCGTAACCGGTCGTGCTGCAACGGAAGATCAGTTGAAGTCTGTTAATACACAAGTTAATACAAACAAGGACAAAATAGCTCAAAATACGACTGATATCAGCAAGAATAAGCAAGATATAGTTAAAAACAAGGCCGATATAGCTCAAAATACTACTGATATCAGCAAGAATAAGCAAGATATAGCTAAAAATACGGCTGATATCACCAAGAATACAACCGATATTGGCAAGAACACAACTGATATTGCTCGAAATACACAAGATATTACGACCAATAGAAATGCTATCTCTACGATTAATACGACTATCGCTAAAGGTCTTAACTTCGATGGAGATAGCGGCGCTGTAATTAACAAACAGTTAGGTGATAAGTTGAGCATCAAAGGTGGTGCTGTGGCGGCAAACTTGACGGATAATAATATCGGTGTTGTATCTGATGGCAGTGCGTTAAATGTGAAGTTAGCGAAAACATTAACAGGTTTGGACAGTGTGACAGCTGGAGGCACAACTATTAATGCTAGTGGTTTAACCGTAGGCGGTAAAACCTATGTATCTTCAAACGGTATCAATGCAAACAACCAAAAGATTACCAATGTTGCTAACGGTGATGTGGCTGCAAACTCCAAAGATGCGGTGAACGGCGGTCAATTGCATGACACTAAAACTGAGTTAAATAAAAATATCAGTGATACTAAAACTGAACTTACCAACAAAGGCCTTCGTTTCAATGCGGATAATAACGCTGAAAAAACGAATAAATTAGGCTCTAAGGTAACAGTAAACGGCGATGATAACATCACCACAGAAATTACTCAAACTGGCGATGATACGAAGATTGGTCTTAAATTGAAGAAAAATCTTAATGTTACGTCTGTTACTGCAGCGGAAACTGTGAAAGCAGGTACTGTAACCATGGGTAAACAATCGGATGGTGTAACCCCTGCTAATATGGGTAACTACGTAACAGGTCTTGATAATAAGACATGGAGCGTAACTAATCCTACTGCTGTCAGCGGACGTGCTGCAACAGAAGATCAATTAAAGACTGTTACTGAAGCTATCAAAACTCAAGGTGCTAATGCAACGGACTTCAGTCTTGTTGCTAATCCTGCAGCGGGTTCCAATGGTGACTACACTGTAGCTGCTAACGGTGACGTGGCATTGACCGTACAGGATAAGAACCATCCGGATCAAACGAAAACCGTAACGATTAAGGATGTGGCATCTAAATCCGAAGTAGATAAAGGCTTGAACTTTGACGGTGATTCTGGTACGACTATCAACAAGAAGCTAGGTGGTACTGTTGCCATTAAAGGTGGAGCTACGGCCGCAGATTTAACGGATAATAATATTGGCGTTGTATCTGACGGTACAGGCACATTGAATGTGAAGTTGGCAAAAACATTGACTGGTTTGGACAGCGTAACAGCTGGAGGTACAACCATCAATAGTGGTGGTTTGACCGTAGGTGGTAAGACCTATGTATCTCCAAACGGCATCAATGCGAACGACCAAAAGATTACCAATGTCGCTAATGGCGACGTGGCCGCGAATTCCAAAGACGCGGTGAACGGCGGTCAATTACATGAAGCCAAAACTGAGTTAAACAAAAATATCACTGATACAAAGACTGAATTAAATAAAACCATTGGCGATACTAAGACCGAGTTGAATAAAAACATCGCTGACACTAAAACCGAACTCAACAATAATATTAATGATGCTAAGACTGAACTGACCAATAAAGGCCTTCGTTTTGACGCGGATAATAACGATGAAAAAACGAATAAACTAGGCTCCAAGGTAACGGTAAACGGCGATGACAACATTACGACGGAAATTACTCAAACCGGTGATGACACTAAGATCGGTCTTAAATTGAAGAAAGATCTCAATGTTAAATCTATTGTTGCTACGGATACTGTGAAAGCCGGCACCGTAACCATGGGTAAACAAGCTGATGGGGCAAATCCGGCGAATAACGGCAACTATGTAACCGGTCTTGATAATAAGGCGTGGAGCATTGAAAATCCTACGATTGCATCCGGTCGTGCAGCAACGGAAGACCAGTTGAAAACAGTTAGTGACGAAGTTAAGAAGCAAGGTGCTAATGCAACTGATTTCAGTCTCGTAGCTAATCCTACGGCAGGCTCCAATGGTGACTACACTGTAGATGCTAACGGTGATGTAGCATTGACCGTACAGGATAAGAACCATCCGGATCAAACAAAAACCGTAACGATTAAGGATGTGGCGTCTAAATCTGAAGTAGATAAAGGTCTAAACTTTGACGGTGACTCTGGTACGACTATCAACAAGAAGCTAGGTGGTACTGTTGCCATTAAAGGTGGAGCTACGGCCGCAGATTTAACGGATAATAATATTGGCGTTGTATCTGACGGTACAGGCACATTGAATGTGAAGTTGGCAAAAACATTGACTGGTTTGGACAGCGTAACAGCTGGAGGTACAACCATCAATAGTGGTGGTTTGACCGTAGGTGGTAAGACCTATGTATCTCCAAACGGCATCAATGCGAACGACAAAAAGATTACCAATGTGGCTAACGGTGAAGTAGCGGCAAACTCCAAAGATGCGGTTAACGGTGGTCAATTGCATGACGCTAAAACTGAACTTACCAATAAAGGCCTTCGTTTTGATGCGGATAATAACGATGAAAAAACGAATAAATTAGGCTCCAAGGTAACGGTAAACGGCGACGACAATATTACGACGGAAATCACGCAAACCGGTGACGACACTAAGATCGGTCTAAAATTGAAAAAAGATCTTAATGTTACATCTGTTACGGCTACGGAAACTGTGAAAGCTGGCACTGTAACCATGGGTAAACAATCCGATGGTGCAACCCCTGCTAATACAGGTAACTACGTGACAGGTCTTGATAATAAGACTTGGGATGCAGGTAAAGTCGTATCCGGTCGTGCTGCAACAGAGGATCAATTGAAACAAGCTTTGGCAGGTCAAACTGATACAGGGCTTAAATTCAATGCCAATGTAGGCGGTGTAAAAACCAATAAATTAGGCTCTACTATCACTGTTCAAGGTGAAGGCAAAGCTGACGATGCTGATTACAGCGGTGAAAACATTAAAACTTTCATCAACCAAGATAATGATGGTAACACGACTATCAATGTGAAGATGAATAAAAATCTTAAGGCTGAATCCGTGAAAGTCGGCAAAGACGGTAAAGATGGCGTATCCATTACAGGTCCAGATGCGGCGAATGGCGCTGATGGTAAGGTAGCTGTTACAGATAAAAACGGCAAGGATGCGGTGTCCATGTCCGGCAAAGACGGTATTGGCCACATCGGTTTAACCGGAAAAGATGGGCGCAATGCCGATATTATTGCTGATAAGGGCGATTCCGATCTCGACGGCAATGTAATCACTCGTATTAAGTACCAAGATGAAAACGGTAAGACTCATCAAGTGGCAACCAAAGACGATGGTATGAAATACGGTGGTGATTCCGGTACTACCATCAAGAAAAAACTTAATGAACAATTGGACATTAAGGGTGGTGTTACAAGTGAAGATGAGTTGACCAAAAACAATATCGGTGTTATCAGTAAAGATAATGTGCTCAATGTTCGTTTGGCAAAAAATCTTAAAGGGCTGGATTCCATAACTTTCAATAATGGCACTAATGGTGCAAACGGTAAAACCGTTGTAAATGGTGAAGGTATGACCGTTCAAGATAAGGATGGCAATCCGTTGACTGCTGTTACAAAAGACGGTGTGAAGATTACCAACGGTCCATCCATGACGAAGGACGGTATCGATGCGTCCAATAAGAAGATTACGAATGTAGTCGATGGTACTGATTCTAAGGATGCGGTTAATAAATCCCAATTGGATAAAGCCGCAGCAGCTGCTACTACAACAGTAACGGCAGGTAATAATGTCCAAGTAGATAAGACTACTAATGCGGACGGTTCTACAAATTACAAAGTGGGCCTCAAAGACCAAGTAACGATGGGAACTGATCCTACGAAACAAATTGCGATGGATGGTACAACAGGTACGATTAAAGCCGGTGACAAGGTTACAATCGACGGCAACAAAGGCACCATTAAAGCAGGCGATAAAGTTGAAATCGATGGTAATAAAGGTACCATTAAATCCGGTAATGTTGCGATTGACGGTGAAAATGGTACAATCAAGGCCGGTGACAACGTAACAATCAACGGTAAAGACGGCAAGATTGCTGCCGGAAAAGTATCTGTTGATGGCAAGGACGGACATGTGACAGGCCTGGAAAATAAAGACTGGGATCCTGATAATATCACAAGCGGTCGTGCTGCTACAGAAGATCAATTGCAGAAGTCCCATAAAACCCTGGATAATAAGATTAATAACTTAGGTGATGAAATCACAAAGAAAGGTATGGATTTTGCCGGTAATACAGGTGAATTCCACCGTGATTTAGGTCAAAAGGTTACTATCAAAGGTGAAGGTCAAGGGGCTGATAGCGATTATTCCGGCGAAAATATCAAAACTGTAGCCGATCAAGATGGTAATATCAACATCAAGATGGCGAAAGACCTTAAGGCCGATAGCATCACTACCAAGACGATCAATACTGATACGGTCAATGCAGATAAGGTGAAAGTCGGCAAAAATGGTCAGGATGGCGTTTCCATTACAGGTCCAGATGCAGCAAATGGTACAGATGGCAAAGTAGCTGTTACTGGTAAAGACGGTAAAGATGCTGTATCTATGTCCGGCAAAGACGGTATTGGCCACATCGGTTTAACCGGAAAAGATGGGCGCAATGCCGATATTATTGCTGATAAGGGCGATTCCGATCTCGACGGCAATGTAATCACTCGTATTAAGTACCAAGATGAAAACGGTAAGACTCATCAAGTGGCAACCAAAGACGATGGTATGAAATACGGTGGTGATTCCGGAACTCCAATTAACAAAAAACTTAATGAACAAGTGAATGTAGTTGGGGGTATTACGGATGCTGGTAAGTTGACGTCCGAAGATAATTTAGGCGTCGTATCTGATGGAACTAATCTCAAGGTTCGTATGGCAAAAGATTTGAAAGGTCTTGAGTCTGTGACGACTAAGGATGCCAGAGGTAATTCTACGGTTGTGAATGGTAGCGGTGTAACTATTACCCCTGCTAGCGGTAATGCTGTAAGCCTTACTAAAGACGGCTTGAATAATGGCGGTAAAACAATCAGTAATGTAGGCCCTGGCGTAAACGGTACTGATGCGGTTAACTTGAATCAATTGAAGGGTGCTACAGAAGGTATGGCCAATGCCATTAATTCCGTGGCGGGTGAAACGCAACGTGTAGGTGCTCATGCGGCGGCAATGTCTGCGTTGAAACCTATTCAATACGATCCGTTAGAACCAACTCAAGTGATGGTTGGTATCGGCAATTACAGAGGAGAAACAGCAGCGGCTTTAGGTGTTGCACATTACACATCGGAAGACACTATGTTCCATGCAGGCGTATCTGTTGGTAGCCGTCATAATATGGTGAATGCCGGTGTAACTCGTAAATTTGGTACTTCTGATGAGAAGAAGGCTATTCCTGAACGTTACAAGGGTGGTCCTATCAGCTCTATGTACGTAATGCAGGATGAAATGACTGCTTTGAAAGCTGAAAATGCACGCATGAAAGCGCAGGATGAAAAATTAACTGCAGACTATGCGGCATTGAAAGAAGACAACCTTCGTCTACAGAAAGATAACGAAGAAACTAAACGACAATTAGCTCTTATTATGAGTCGTTTAGGCATGTAATTCACATCTGTTTCATCTTATATTCATGTGGTAAAAAGCGAGCTGATGTACCAGAAAATACCCATGAAGATTAGATGATTTTAACTCTATATGGTACATAAAATGAAAGAACGAAAGTCTACTGTGAAAGGACTTTCGTTCTTTTTTGTATTTGACTTCACAAACTTTTCATAATAGTGTATAATACAGAACATATAATTTTAATCGAAAATTATAAATGTGATTAATTTACTATAAAATCATTAGTTTTAGATTATAAGTGTTGTTTGGCCCATTGTTGTAAGGGTTTTTATGATTGAAAATATATTTAAATGAGTAAGAAAATCAATTTTTAAAAGAAGTTTAAAGTTCTGAAAATAAATGAGCGAAATGTGAAAAAAATATATTTACATTCATAAACTAATCTGATATTTTATATGTATAGTAATTAAATTTTTGATGAAAATTTTATTATTTTTAGTGTTTTAGTGTTGGTTTTAGAATCCCTTATAAAACTGTGTGAAAGGTAGGTACTACTAAATGAATCGTATTTATAGGGTAATTTGGAGTCAGGTACGGGGCGCATATGTCGTTGTATCTGAAATCGCAAAAAGCCATACTCGTGGCTCCAAAAGCTTTGTTAGTAATTCCGCTAAAGCTTCAGTAAAAGTTGGCTTGGCGGCTATGGTTTTAACCTGCGGTAGTGGGTTAATTTCGAGTGTTCAGGCGGGGGATAAAGGTTTCTCTGTTAATCCAGAGCTTGGTGAAAATGCTGTTTTTAATTGGTTAAAACCTAAACCTGGCGCACCTGAAATTTTAATGTATGATTATGAAACTCCTGGTAATCCAGGTAGTGGCAAAGTGATCAATAATATAAACAATACTAAACTATATACTAATAATAAAGTGTTTGGTATAGAACTTGGCAATAGTGCTAGTGCACGATCTGCAGATGGTTCGGTATCTGGTATTGCTATTGGTGACTACTCTAATGCTCGTGGATTAGGTGTTGCTTTAGGTCAATATGCACAATCTAATAATATTGGTTCTATTGCGGTAGGTGCCGCAACAAAAGCCAACGGATTTAATTCGTTAGCAATGATGCGTCAAGCCTATGCAGGTGAACAATATGCGGCAGCTATTGGTACGGCAGCATCTGCACAAGGTAAAGCGAGCTTGGCTATGGGTCACTCCGCATTAGCAAAAGGTGATCAAGCTATCGCTATTGGTTCTGCTAATCCTAAGCCTTTCGAAGATGATAAGCATACTCAATATACAAAATATGACGGAAGTAGTAATACCCAAGCTAATACTGCTCGTGCTATTGCTATCGGTCAAGGTGCAAAAGTTGTAGCAGGTTTAACTCGAGATCAAAAAGCTTTTGCTGATGGTGTTGCTATTGGTACTCAAGCTGTTTCCGAGGGAACTCAAGGTGTAGCAATTGGTAATCGTGCTGCTCATTATCGTGATAACGCAGTAGCTATTGGTAACAATGCTAAAACATATGCTGTAGATGGTGTTTCAATCGGTAACAATGCTGAATCCGGTATTCAAAATGACCCAAATTATAAAGTAAACAACTCCGTTGCTGTAGGTAACTCTGCACGTGCTCATGGTGGTTCTGGTGTTGCTCTTGGTAATGATACATATGCATTGGGCGGATCTTCTGTGGCTGCAGGTAATGCAGCATGGGCATTAGGTGAACGTTCCACAGCTATCGGTAACAATGCTCATTCCGAAGGTTACGGCTCTATTGCTATGGGTCGTGAAGCGAGTGCTTTGAGCACTCAAGATGGGGACAAGAAAAATGTTGTGGCTATCGGTGATGATGCACAAGCAACTGGTTCCCGTTCCATCGCATTGGGCGTAAGCGCTCAAGCAGGTACATTAGAACGTGTACGTGATCGTAGTGTTTATAAAGATAATCCTGAATTAATCACTAAACTTAAAGCTCAAAAAGAAGTAACTGATGCTGTAGCAATCGGTAGTGAAGCAAGTGTACAAGCAAACGAAGGCTTAGCTCTTGGTAGCAATGCGACAGTAAATAACGTTCGTGGCGTTGCGTTAGGTGCTAAATCTGAAACAGCGGCCCCTGTGAGCACTGCTAGTGAAACTATTAACGGCTTGAAATATAACTATGCCGGTGGCACTGCTGATTCCACAGTTAGCGTTGGTAACAATTCTACAAAACGTACAATCACTAACGTAGCTGCTGGTCGTGTGAATGCACAATCTACAGATGCTATTAATGGCAGCCAATTATATGGCGTTGCTAATGCAGTGGGTAATGTAGCTAACAGCACTAAGAATATCTTAGGCGGTAATGCTCAGGTTGACCAAAACGGTACTATCACCATGACTAACATTGGTGATACAGGTAAAAATACCGTTCATGAAGCTATTAAATCTGCAAACCAAGGTTGGGAACTTCAAGTTGACGGTAGAAAGCTAAAAGATGTAAAAGCGCCTAATCGTACAGTTAACTTTAAAGCTGGTAAAAATATTGCATTAGAAGGCTCCGGAGATAATGTTACGGTTGCAACTGTTGAAGATGCAAGCTTCAACTCCGTTACAACAGGTAATGTATCCATGAGCACAAGAGGTATCAATGCTGGTGGTAATCAAATCACTAATGTAAAATCCGGTGGCGATACATTAACAAATGCGGCTAATATCGGTGATATCTCTCGTATTGCAGCTAAATACGATAAATACTTACAACGTGGTGCTGCTACTTATGAAGCAAACGGTAATGGCAAGATTAACATGACCGGTACAAACGGTTTAACCGCTGAAGTAACAGGTTTGAAAAATACTTATGTTACATCCGGTACAGTATCCAATGACGGTAAGAGATTGACATTGACACGTAATGATAATCAAACATTCGATGTTGATATCTCTAAAATCTCTAATGGTCTTTCCAAAACTGACTACCGCTTGATTGCAAACCCTGCAGCAGGCAGCAACGGTGAATATAAAGTAGCTGCTGACGGTAGCATGACATTGACTGTTGCGGATGCTGATGGTTCCAATCCTAAACAAGTTAAGTTGACGAACCTTGCTTCTAAAGAGCAACAAGATATTAATACTACTAATATCACAAATAACACTAATAAAATCGCTAAAGGCTTGAGCTTCCAAGGCGATAATAATGTTAAAATCAATAAACAACTTGGCGATACTTTAGGCATTACTGGTGGCGCTACAGGTGCTTTATCTGACAATAACATCGCTGTTGTAGCTAAAGACGGTAACCTTAATGTTAAGTTGGCAAAAGACCTAACAGGTTTAAACAGCGTAACTGCAGGTTCTGTTCGTGTAGGTAAACATAGCGACAATAAAAACTATGTAACTGGTTTGGACAATAAAGAATGGAATGTTCAAAATCCTACGATCACATCTGGTCGCGCAGCAACTGAAGATCAGTTGAAAAAAGTGTCTGATGAAATCAAGACTACTAATGCAGCTAAAACAGATTACCGTTTGATTAACAATACAAATTCTGCAGATGGTTCTTACTCTGTAGAAAACAATAAAGTTGATTTAAAAGTTAAAGATGAAGCTCATCCTAATAGTCCTGCTAATACGGTAACAATCAACAATATCGCATCCAAAACTGAATTGGATAAATTGACAGAACGTGCTGTTAAATATGATCTTAACGGTGCAACTGTTAATAAAAATAAGGTTACTTTGGAAGGTCAAGGCGGTACAACAATTACTAACTTGAAAGCCGGTGAAGTATCCTCCACTTCTACAGATGCTGTAAATGGTAGCCAATTACATGATGTGAAAATCGAAGCAGGTAAACATTCAAAAGTAACTGTTTCCGATGATAACCTCAAATTGACAACAACTCCTGCTACAAGCACTGAAGGCGCTAAATATGATCTTCGTTTGAACAACAAAGTGACATTGGGTAGCGGTAACAATCAAGTAGTTCTTGATGGTACTGCAGGCAGAGTGACTGCTGGCGCTGTTGTAATGGGTGCTCAAACTGTTCAAAATACGAAACATGCAAGCGAAACTGGTAATTATGTAACTAACTTGAGCAATAAAAACTGGGATTCCACATCTATCGTATCCGGTCGTGCTGCGACTGAAGATCAGTTGAAAAAAGTTAGCGAACAAATTACTCAACAAGGTAGCAGTGCAACTGACTATCGTCTTGTAAGAAACTCTAGCGCTGACGGCTCCTACAAGGTAAATGACAATGGTGAAGTATCCTTGACTGTAGAGGATAAAAACCATGCAGGCGTTAAAGAACAAGTTACAATCAATAACATTGCATCCAAATCTTCCGTAGATAAATTGACAGATCGTGCTGTTAAATATGACATCAATAACGGTGTTGTTGATAAGACTAAGGTAACATTGGAAGGTGCTGACGGCACTACAATTACAAATGTAAAAGATGGCGCTGTAACAGCTACATCTAAAGATGCTATCAACGGTAGCCAATTGTTCAAGACTAAAGAAGAATTGATCAATAAAGGCATGAAATTCGGTGCTGACTCCGGTAACGTAATCAATAAGAAACTTGGTGAACAAGTAAACGTTAAAGGTGGCATTACAGAAGCTTCCAAATTGACTGCAGAAGACAATATCGGTGTTGTATCCGATGGTTCTAACGATTTGAAAGTTCGTTTGGCAAAAGACCTTAAAGGTTTGAATAGCGTAACTGTAGGCGATACAAAAGTTACTTCTAACGGTGTAACTATCAGCAACGGTGCTACAAATAATGCATCCGTATCCCTTACTAAATCCGGTTTAGATAATGGTGGTAACAAGATTACTAACGTTGCTCGTGGTACAATCGACAGCGATGCAGTAAATTTGGCACAATTGAAAGAAGTATCCAACAGTGCATCTGCAGCTAATACGAAAGTAGCTGAAGGTAAAAACATTAAAGTTGATGAAAGCATCGACAATGTAACTAAAGCTAAAACGTATACTGTAGGTTTGAAAGATGAAGTAACATTAGGTTCTGGTAACACAGCTATAAATATTAACGGTACAACAGGTATCGTAAAAGCTGGCGACGGTGCTAATGCTGTAACTATCAATGGCACAAATGGTACTATCAACTCCGGTAAAGTAACTATCAATGGTACTACAGGTACTGTTAACGAATTAACTAACAGAACTTGGAACCCTAAAGCTATTACTAATGGTCAAGCTGCTACAGAAGATCAATTGAAAGTAGTAGACAATAAAATTGATACTACAAAAACTGAAATCGTAGAAAAAGGCTTGGACTTCCAAGGCGATGCAGGTACTGCAATTCATAAAAACCTTGGACAAACTTTGAAAATCTCTGGCGGTCAAGCTGACGCATCTAAACTTTCAGAAAATAACATTGGCGTAGTTAATAACAACGGCGTATTGAATGTTAAACTTGCTAAAGATTTGACAGGCTTGAACAGTGTAACAACTGGTGCTACAACTATTAACAACAATGGTTTGACAATCGGTGGTAACACATTTGTTACAAGCAACGGCTTCAATGCTAACGATACTCAAATCACAAACGTGAAAGCTGGTACAGAGGATAACCATGCAGTTAACCTTAAACAGTTGAAAGAAGTATCCAATAACGCAGCGGCAGCTAAAACTGTTGTAAAAGCAGGCAAAAACATCAATGTAACTGATTCTGAAGATCCACTTACTAAAGCTAAGACTTATACAGTAGGTTTACAAGACACAGTAACATTGGGCTCCGGCAATACTGCTGTTAATATCGACGGCACAAAAGGTATTGTAAAAGCTGGCGAAGGCAATAATGCTGTAACTATCAACGGTACAAACAGCACAATTAATGCTGGTAACGTAGCGATTGACGGTGTAACAGGCAATATCAATTCTGGTAAAGTTCTTGTTAACGGTGCTAAAGGTACTGTAAACAACTTAACAAATATCACTTGGGATGCTAATAACATCACAAGCGGCCAAGCTGCAACAGAAGACCAATTGAAAGTTGTTGATAAGAAAATTACTGACAATGGTAGCAACTTGACTAAGAAGGGCTTGAACTTCAAAGGCGATGACGCTACAAGCATTCATAAAGATCTTGGCGAAACATTGGATATCAACGGTGGCATTTCTGATGCATCTAAATTATCCAACAATAACATCGGTGTGGTATCTGAAAACGGCAAGTTGAATGTTAAACTCGCTAAAGAGTTGACTGGCTTAACAAGCGTAACAACTGGTGCTACAACAATTAATAACGAAGGTTTAACAATTGGTGGTAAGAAATTCGTTACAGCTAACGGTTTTGATGCTAACAGCACACAAATCAAAAACGTAAAAGCTGGTACTGATGGCAATGATGCAGTTAACTTGAATCAATTGAATGAAGTTAAAAATGCATCTAACACTACAGTTGAAGGTAGCGAAAACATCAATGTTGATTCCACAGTAGACCCTAATACACACGCTAAAACTTACAAAGTAGCATTGAAAGACAATGTAACTTTAGGTTCCGGCAATAATGCAATCAACATCAACGGTACTATAGGTATCGTGAAAGCTGGTGACGGTGCTAATGCTGTGACTATCAATGGTACAAACGGTACTATCAACTCCGGTAAAGTGACTGTCAACGGTGCTGCTGGTACTGTAAATAACTTGACAAACATCACTTGGGATGGCAAAAACTTCACAAGCGGTCAAGCTGCAACAGAAGACCAATTGAAATCTGTTGATAAGAAAATCACTGATAACAGCACTGACTTGACTAAGAAAGGCTTGAACTTCCAAGCTGATTCTGGCGAATTAATTCATAAAGATCTTGGTCAAACATTGGATGTTGTAGGTGGCATTTCTGATAAGGCTAAATTGTCTGACAACAACATCGGCGTTGTATCTGAAAACGGTAAGTTGAATGTTAAACTTGCAAAAGATTTAACAGGCTTGAACAGCGTAACAACTGGTCAAACAACTATCAACAACGATGGCTTGACAATCAACAACAAACAATTCGTTACAGCTAATGGCTTCAATGCTAACAATACGCAAATCAAAAACGTAACAGCTGGCGTAGAAGACAATGATGCTGTAAATGTTAAACAATTGAACGATGTAAAAGCTGCATCTAATACAAAAGTAGAAGGTAGCAAAAACATCAATGTTGATGAAACTGTAGATGCTGTAACAAAAGCTAAAACTTACACAGTTGCATTGAAAGACACTGTAACATTAGGTTCCGGTAACACAGCTGTTAACATCGACGGTACAACTGGTATCATGAAAGCTGGTAACGGTGCGAATGCAGTAACTATCAATGGTGTAACAGGCAACATTAATGCAGGTAAAGTTCTAGTTAACGGTGCAAACGGTACTGTAAACAACTTGACTAACAAAACTTGGACTCCAGGAAATATTGTTTCTGGTCAAGCTGCAACAGAAGATCAATTGAAAGTTGTAGATAGCAAAATCGATAAGAACACTGAAGACTTGACTAAGAAGGGCTTGAACTTCCAAGCTGATTCTGGCGAAATAATCCATAAAGATCTTGGTCAAACATTGGATGTTGTAGGTGGCATTACTGATAAAGCTAAATTGTCTGACAACAATATCGGTGTTGTATCCGAAAACGGTAAGTTGAATGTTAAACTTGCAAAAGATTTAACAGGTTTGAATAGCGTAACAACTGGTCAAACAACTATTAACAATAATGGTTTGACAATTGGTGGTAATACATTTGTTACAAATAACGGCTTCAATGCAAACAATACGCAAATCAAAAATGTTAAAGCTGGTACAGAAGATAGCGATGCTGTTAACCTTAAACAATTGAACGAAGTAAAAGCTGCGTCCGATACTAAAGTAAAATCTGGTAAGAATATCGATGTCAAGGAAGATGAAGATCTTATTACAAAAGCTAAAACATATACTGTAAACTTGAAAGACACAGTGACATTGGGCTCCGGTAGCACATCAGTTCATTTCGATGGTACAACAGGTATCATTAGAGCTGGCGAAGGTGCTAATGCTGTAAATATCAATGGTACAAACGGTACAATCAACTCTGGTAAGGTAACTATCAACGGTGGTTCTGGTACTGTTAACGATTTGACTAACAGAACTTGGGATCCTAATAAGATCACTAATGGTCAAGCTGCAACAGAAGATCAATTGAAAGTTGTAGACAACAAAATTGATAAGAACACTCAAGACTTGACTAAGAAAGGCTTGAACTTCAAAGGCGACTCTGGAGATAAAATTCATAAAGATCTTGGCGATACATTGAATATTACTGGCGGCGAAACTGATGCTTCTAAACTTTCAAATGGTAACATTGGCGTAGTTAATGAAAACGGCAACTTGAACGTTAAACTTGCTAAGAATCTTAAAGGTCTTGATTCCGTAACTGTTGGTTCCGATCCAAGCAAACAAGTTGTTCTTGATAATAAAGGCGTGTCCGTAGGCGGTAAAACATACATTTCTAATGAAGGCTTAAATGCAAATAATCAAAAGATTACTAACGTGGCAGCTGGTGTAAATGATACAGATGCAGTTAACGTTCAACAGTTGAAGAGCAGCATGGCGGCAGCAACTACAACAGTGAAAGCTGGCGATAGCGGCAATACAACTGTAACAGCTACAACAAATGCGGATAAGTCCAAAACATACACTGTAGATATCAAAAAAGACTTGAACTTACGTAGTGTAACTACAACTACTGACGATCAACAACACTCTACTGTAACAAATGGTGTAGGTGTTACAAGCACTGATACATTAGGTAATACGACTGCTCTTACTGCAGGTAATGTGAAAGTATCCGATAATCAAAATAATACAACTCAAACAACAGCTAAAGGTGTACTTGTAGATAATCCAACTAAGGCCACTGAATTGACTGCTGATGGTGTTGTAACTACTGATAAACGGACTAAGAGCACAAGAACAACTGCAGATGGCATGGTAGTAACATCCGGCATGGGTGGTACTAAAGTAACTACTACTGTTAGCAGCAACGGTGTTGCAATTACTACACCTCCAGCAGGTCAAGGTGCTCCTAAAGATGGTACTGGTGCAGTAACATTGACTAAGGACGGCTTGAACAATGGCGGTAATAAAGTAGTTAACATGGCAAGCGGTTATGCCGAAGGCGAAGATATCAACAATATTGCTGATAATAGCAGCAGCTTAACAAATGGTGCTAACATCGGCGACTTGAAGAAAGGTATCGATGGCCTTAAGAAAGCTGGCTTAGACTTTGCAGGTGATAAAGGCGAATTCCATCGTGACCTAGGTCAAAAAGTGACTGTTAAAGGTGGCGTTACTGATGAAAGCAAACTTTCCACTGCAAACAATATCGGTGTTATTTCCGATAACAACGGCAGCTTGAATGTTCGTTTGGCAAAAGATATTACTGGTATCAACTCCATTACAACTATGGATAACTCCGGTCATACAACTGTGACAAACGGTAACGGTATCACAATTAAGAATAATGGTGGTGGCAGCGTATCCTTAACAAGCTCTGGTTTGAACAACGGCGGTAATAAGATTACTAACGTGGCTCCAGGCGAAATTAGCTCCACTTCTACTGATGCTGTTAATGGTTCCCAACTTAATCGTGTTGCAAACAGCATGAATAATGTTGTAAACGAAGTTCGTCAAGTTGGTGCGATGTCCTCCGCGTTGTCCGCATTGAAACCTATGGCTTATGACCCTTACGAACCTACTCAAATCATGGCAGGTTACGGTAACTACCGTGGCGACTCCGCATTGGCATTAGGTGTGGCTCATTATAAAAATGAATCCATGATGTTACATGCTGGTGTAGCTTGGGCAGGCAGCAATAGCCATATGATGGCAAATGCTGGTGTAACTTGGAAAGTAGGTAACAGAGACGGCGAAGCAGAAACTGCAGATCGTTATCGTAAAGGACCTATCAGTTCTACATATGCAATGCAACGTGAGCTTGCTGCAATGAAAGCTGAAAATCAAGGATTAAAAGGTGAAGTAGCTGATTTGAAAGCTGAAAATGAACAAATGAAAGCTAATATTGCTGCAATGATGGCAAGACTAGGTTTATAATACGTTCATGCTGAACATTACGGGTTGAGGATTCCCTTTTGGGGGTCCTCTCACCCGATTTAATTCGTTGATAGAAAAGAGGAATATATAATGAAAAAATCCACTTTGCTTGCTTTCACAGCGGCAGTATTATTCGGCAGTGGCGTATTCCATGTTAATGCGGCATCTGCTACATTTGATGATCCATTGCTTTTACCAAATCCAGCTAAAGTGCCTACAACAGGTTCTGTTGTCTTGGTTCCTGTGGCTAGCCCCCAGGCTGTGCAAGGTATCCATGAATTTGTGAAAGCATGGGAAAATGCGGAAAAACATATTGCTTTAGCTGAAAGCAAAAAGAATAATCATCAAGCGTTAACTAAAGAAGAAGCTAAATGGTTACATTCTAAAGATAAGCATAATTATGCTGATTATTTCCGTAAACATTCTTTAGGTTATGTACATGGCCAAGAAACTGCATTGAACTGGAATGGTGAAAACCGTAATAAAAACGAGTATAGCTATTACACATTCCCTAAATATGATAAGGACCAAGGTTACACAAATAGCTATGGTTACAATGTATTGCGCAGCATGGTTGATCGCATGAATGAATTGCTTCAAAAACAAAAGGCCGTTGGCGGTCCTTTGACTGATGAAGAAGCACAAGCATTGGAAGATGCTATGCTTGATATCATGGCTCAAGATCAAGAACATGTATCTAATGAAGAATTGCGTTATTACATGAACGAAGCAGTTTGGTTTGCTACAAAACAAACCGTAAAAAATATGTCTGCAGAAGAACCTTCTGTTGGAGACATGCACGAAATTAACCTTCGTGAAGCGATTCAGACAGATAACTAATCATCTAATACATATATAATCACATTATATGTATAGCTTTTGTTATAAGGAATGTGCAGTTGCAATAACCTTATATATAAAAGTTTTTATATACAGTGTTGAGACACAAATAAGGGATTCTATTAACACACTGTCATATAGACAAGAAGTCGCAACAGAATGCAATAGATGTATTCTTGTTGCGGCTTCTTTTTATTTTAAATTCTCCCTATATGATATGTCTAAAAAAGTAATATAACTCAAGTTTTAAATCTGTAAAATTAGGCCGTGAAATTGTGCAAAAATAATGATAAAATTTTCCTGAAATTTGTCATAAAATTTGTCCAAATTTTGTTGACATCAGTATATGGAAATGTTATTATATTCAAGTACCCCATATGAAGGGGCACAGATCTTTGAAAACTGAACAATGATAGGTAATCAATCAAAATGATTGAACATATGCCAGAGTGCGGGTTTTGACAAAGTCAAAACCAACCATAATTCAAAGTTACTTACATGTAACGACAACAAATAATGAGCTATTCAAATAGCTTCAAGATATCTTGGA
>OFDA01000296.1_pt1 | contig 21694 bp, 30 predicted proteins | sample 1520921 | NCBI WGS metagenome assembly OFDA01 (sample SAMEA2699028, study PRJEB24076) | metagenome
TGAACATTACCAGGTCTTTTTCTTGTGCCTTTTTTGTGTTTAATGTGTCTAACGAGCCATTGAAATTGAAGTTGTTTCGATTGATGTGGTGTCTATATGGCAGAGAAGACTTATAGGGGCGTTGTGCTGCTTTAGGTCTTTTCTTATTGGTAATAAAGGGTTACCCTTGATGTTAAACTTGTGGCTTGAGATGGCTACCATGGAATATTAGAAAATTGTGGCCGACAATTGAAGTTGGTTGCTAACACTCTCATACAGTAGTGAGGGAGGTGATAAAAAAGGAGGAAAATTATGTCAATGAAAGAATATAAGGCAAGGAATGGTAAAATCTACCTTAGGTTCAATAACGGACCTGAGAAGTGTCCTATTTGTGGAAAGAGCGACTGGTGTGTCTTGTCAGAAGATCAAACCGTAGCTTATTGCATGAGGACACCAATCGCGGGCCAGGAACCAACAAGCTTTGGCTATCGTCACCCATTGACAGACGAAGCAAAGCATTTCAACAATGTTGTTTCTGAGGAGATTGAGAGCTTACCAGAATCACCGGCCCATCAACTCCATGCGGTTTATAGTCTGGTGATTAAAGTCTTTGGCTTGACAGTTAAAGACTATGAGCATATGGCAGCAGAACGTGGCCTAACTAAACAACAAATGCTCCTTCGAGGATACACTTCATCAACCCAAGCAGGTAAACAAGGTGTATCTTATGAAACAAATGAAGATGGTGAGATTATTTCTATCAAAACCATCTGGGAGGATTTGTTTGAAGCTAATGGCCTAGCTCGTGATGCCTGGAAAGGTGTTCCTGGTTTCTATGAAAAATATGGGGCTCCCATTTTTGAAACTAAACCAGGAGTTTTGATTCCTTGTCGCAATGGTTTTGGTCAGATTGTTGGCATGCAAGTGCGTGTCCATGATAAAGACCGGACTATTTCTGTCGAAGTCATGGAAGGCTGCGAGAAATACAGAGTAGTTTGCCATAAGGAGGAAAAAGGGATTGCCTACACCATCTATGGACGAAGTGGTGACATTAACAAAGCACTTCGCTCTGGTTATTGTCCAGAGGGGGAAGTTGTTGAGATTGTTGACCTTGGATTAGTTTTTAAAGCTAAAATGGGGGCTAAGTACATCCACTTGTCTTCTCGAAACCGTGTCAATGGGACAAAAGCTACACCGAAGGTTCATTTTGCTTTTTCGGATGAGATTTTGTCACAAGCTCGTTTTGATAAAGATGGTAAAGGTTTGACTAACCTTGTAGAATTGGTTGATAAAAAGGCTGTTGTAATTACCGAAGGTCTTCTTAAAGGTGATATCATCGCTAGTTACAACAAAGACCGAAAAGCTTTCTACCAAATGGAACCGGGACTCATTTTATCTGTGCCTGGTGTCTCTGTTTGGAAGAAGGCGACCAATGTTGCAGTAGGGTGCCGTTTTGAAAGTGCATTTGTTGCTTATGATCAAGATTATGTGACAAATAGCTATGTCAAAGATTATGCGAAAAACATGCTTCTAGGACTCAAAAAAGGCAAGGTCAATCCTTTTTTCATGAAGTGGAACGTTGGCAAAGGACTAGATGATTTTATCTTATCCGACAATGCCAAGAAGGCGGTTCGCTTTGTGGATTGTAAACATATCAAATAAGGTAAATTGATTCTTATTTCATCATCAATGCCACGCGCAACATTGCGACTATGGGCGTTGTCTCTCCAGATACGCCCGATGTCATGGTGCAAACCCTAATTGTTGACGAGGTAGTCAGTATGATGAATGTTGAGGAATTTAAGGACATCGCACCTTATTTCTTGTTCTAGTTTGTGAAGATAACTCATAAGGGTTATCTTTTATTTTTAGGTAATAAAGGAGGAATATGTATGGATTACAATATCCAACAACAAGGCTTTTATGCCTTTATTGAAGGTCCAGTGAGTTACGGATTTTTGACCCTTATTGCTTTCTTGATAGGGTTTGTCATTATTCGGGAATGTTTAAGGAATAAGTTTGTTTTTAGGACAATAATAATTGTCTTGTTGATTATTCCATTCACAGTACTTGAGTTCTGTCAGTGGATCCGACATTGAGGAGGAAAATTGATGAAATATATAGAACAGTTACGTTGTAACTGCATTAAAGATGTTTCAATGTTGCCAATTTGCTTTGAAGATGCGGTTCCCATTATTATCCGTTGGGTGAAAATGGAACATGAGGAATTAGTCTTCGAGTGGATTTTAGAGCAATCTGGGCTATTTAGGGCTTTGACTCATGTTGTTCAAGAGGCACGCAGACAAGGGTTTGATGGTGGTTTTCAAAACCTCAATCAACTCTCAGATGAATTTTGGATACAACACCTGGAAAATTATGTTCAGGTTCAGGTCAAAGCCGAAGAGCTCAAACGACAAGAAGCGTTTATTAGTGAACCTCATCCTTTGGTTTATCCAAATGGTGATGTTCAAATGGAACTATTTAATTAGTAGGAGGAAAATTATGTCAAAACAAAAACGTATGGAACGCCTTCACGCGCGTGAGGTGGTTCTTTATAAAAAGAAATATCGTGGTGAAGCAACGGAAGCAGAGTTGGTAGAACTTAAGGAATTACGTTGCATTAACAACATCCATAGTTTCTTGACCTACTCATCTGGCAATGAAGATGTTCTCTTAGAGAAATACTTCGACCCTATTCAAGATTGGAAAGGTGACTGGCATGATTGTCCGGCTCAGAACGCTATCGATGAATTGGGGGAAGACCGTGTTCGTGAACTCTTTAAAGAAGAGGTGAAATACTTTAAAGAACATGCTGTCGTTATTCCGTGTTCTGTTGTAGGTTCGGAAGGTGAACTGTATCATACAGTTACTTATATCTAAGGAGGAAAGTTATGAAACGCAATGCAGAATTTGAGGTATGCTACTACGCTGAAGCAAATGGTTATTTAGCAAAATGTCACTGTAAATGTGTCACTGAAGTCGTTACACATAAAGGTTCAATGACTTTTGAAGATTTTATCATTCTCAAGGATTCTATCAAGGATTCTTTGAAAAAAAGTCTTGAGCCTGAACGATATGAGAATATCGTACTGACTGCTTTTCGACCATCTGAATCAGAGTGGAAAAGAGCAGCGCACTTCGATTTTGTAGCTATGACCGACGATAGCTATATCATCATGGATAATAACTATGATTGGCTATCTTGGTCTTATCAGGCATAATCAGAAACTAAGACTAGACTTTTGTCTGGTCTTTATTTTGGTAGGAGGACTTTATGACAAATGTATTTGTGGCTACCCGTGGGGGTGTTTCTCTAACTGATCTTGAAACTGAACAAGTTTTAGGACAGGTGATGAAGGAAGTCTTGGGCTTTCGTTCACCCACAGCTAAATACGGTACCTGGTTATCACGGTTAGACGGTATTACTGATGAACAGTATGAAGAAGTTGTCTTGGCCTTGATGTTACGAGGATATTAGTAAAGTGGTATAATAACTAAAGGAGGAATCAGATGGATTCTAAAGCATATGCTAAGGAGCACAAACAAGCTTTTATCGCAAAGGTTGTTAAAGGGAAGGCTATTCTTTTATTCTGGATGGTACTTTCGGAGCCCATCAAGATGTGGTTATAAGAAATGTTAAACGAGCGTTAAAACGTGATTATCATGTTATATTGTGCTTTGTTTATCAAGAACCACTTAGAGCTTGGTTGTTTACGAAGAGTAGAACTAAACTTGAGGGGCGTAAAGTTCCCAAAGAGGTGTTCATCAGAAGTTATGTGCAAATGATAGATAACTTATCTATAGTAAAAGAAACTTTTAATGATGCCATTAGCTATAGAGTGGTGGATAATAGCGTGGGATATGTAAAAGGGAGGATGCCACGAATGGTAGACGACCTTTTAGATGTTGTACCTAGATTTTATACTAGACAGGAATTGGAGGACTTATTAGATGATTGAATTAACAGCACATCACGAGTCAACGAATGTTATGGTTAGGCATAATGGAAGTTTGAAAAGCTTATTCCTACATGGAACGATTGAGGAACAGGAAGTTGTACTAAACGAAGCTTCCCGTAGAGCTTTAATCAAACAACAAGAAGTTATTGACTTAGCCGAGTCAATTGATAACTAAAGGATTAGGAGTATCTTAATTCAGGTACTCATAACAAGAGGAATACCATGTACACCCTAGTGTGCGTGGTTTTTTTGTACATTTTTTTACAATAAAGGAGGAAAATTATGGCAAACTTGCTAAAAATTAAACGTATTGAAACAACACGCGCACCAAGAATCCCTACTATCGCACCAGATGCAGGGAACGCTGACAAGCTTAGAAAAGCTTTTGGATATTTCGAGAAAGTGTCAGCTATTTCCATTGAAGACATTTTTGAATCAGCTAAACGCCTCGGGATTGCAAAAGAGGATGCTGAATTCGTTAAAGTTAATGAGCTATCAGAAGGTGAACAACTTTTTGCATCTGCTATTAGCGAAAAAGCTTTGAGTAAAAAAGCCTATAGCGATTTAAACATGAAAGAGGTTTATACTTGTTTAAATCCTAAAGATAATGAAATGATTGTTATTTTGAATGGGGGGATCACAACTAAAATGGGGGTAAAATGGTCTACATACTCATCACCGTGCACATATAGAAAAGCAGTATGCTACTCTGGTCCCTATCTGGTCTTCATTGACCATTTGTTGGATGCTTGTGGGCATTATGAACTCTCACAAGAGGAACGTGATTCCTACCAGAAATTATTTAGTTGGAGATGTGGAGACGATGTTCTAATTCAGGCACTTCTTTATGGTGGTTGTTATAAGAAGAATCGTAATCTACTAAATGTATTGCCAGTGGAAAAAGTTGTACATAAATGTATGGCTTTTCTACGTCAAGAGGCTAATGTACAAGCTAATAAACGTTTTGGAAATCAGAGTCGGAAGGTGATCGCTACTGTAGCGGATGATAAGAAGTACCAGGACAGTGCGTTGAATCGTTCTACACGATTTAACAGACTTGGTTTCCGTAAAGTTGAGGTTGATACAGCCCCTTATCGAGTTGACGTATCAAATGGTGCTCAACTAGCATATAAGACTCTTGATTTTGATTATAATGAGTTCAGAAATGTTGAAGAGGCCTGGGAAAAGATTGTTGACCGTCTTCCGCAAGGTATGGTAAGTCCTGAGTTGAAATTCCGAAAACTTGGTAAACATAAAGCTACAGGGCTTTACCACCCAACATTTAATATCATTGCCGTGGATGTAAGAGACACAACTTCTTTCATCCATGAGTTTGGTCACTACCTTGACTTTACCTACCAAGGTGGTGAGGAAGAGTGTAGCTTACAAGATGATTTTGCAGATATCTTGGCTTCATATCAGGATACTTTGCCTAGAAATACTAGTAAGTACGCCTATTTTAAGACTCCAACGGAGGTGTTTGCGCGTGGTTTTGAACTCTGGGTATTTGAGACTCTTATCTCTGATAGTCCATTACTTCAGGATAAGAGGGCTTACTATGGAGCCCCTGAATATTTAGCGTTTAAAAACTGCAAGAAGGAGTTGATTAATTACTACAATAATTTGTTTGGTAAAATTACAACCCATCTCGCAGCAAGCCTATCTAAGTCAGAAGCTCAAAAGAATACACACAGTTACAATCCGATGATTGAGAACATCGCTACAAGCGGTGAACAGCTGTGCTTATTCTAGTCGTATTAAGGAGGAATAACGAGAAGTTCTTTGGATTTGAAACAGTCCAAAGAGCTTTTTTTATTTTTCCTAAAAAATCATCACTTTTTGAAATTTATTCGAATATATTAGTAGGAGGAATTTTATATGATTACAATTAAAAAGGTTAAAGTTAGAAGCTATAGTCGTAGTACCTATGGTCCGGAGGTTTGGTGCAGTGTTTACTTGCAGTACAAGGACCGATTTTTCAAATTGCACCAGTTGATCCAAACTGAACAAAAACTGACGGACAAGGAAGCTATGGATATTATTAAAGGGCGTTATGACGAATTAACTGAGTATGTTTTACGTCTTGTTTTTGGTTAATGAAGATAAATTTAGAAGGATGCAAAAAGACCAGGTGTTAACCCTGGTCTTTTTAGGTGTACTTGATATAATAAATAACGAATACAACACTAGCGATTAGAGAGAAAGGTGGCATAATATGAAAAAAATTGTTAAAAATAGTATAGAATGGACGATTATAATGATAGCTTTGTGTATCCTAGTAGTGGTTTTAGCAGCAGCAATTAGAGGCATAGCTACTAATAGCACTCATCATTCATTCTTTCAAATGGTAAGCGATAATCTACCTGAAGCTAACTCTTTGATTAAAAAAGGGACACCATCTCAGTCTATTGTTGATGGTGCATTGGGTATCCTAACAATCTTTCTATTTTTTGCAGGAATAGTTTCAAATCATATCTTATTTAAAAAATATGGTTGGTCGCTAGAAAAATTAAGTTGGTTAACTATTCTGGTTGGAATAATACTTAACGTGCTGTTAATGAATGTATTTATCTTCATGACACTCAGCAGCAACATTTTGATCAAATTATTATTTAGTGTTTTAATAGGAGGTAACCTTTACTTGCTGTTTAGACTGATTTTAGATTATTCATATACTTTTATTAAATTTAGTTTTAAAAAAAGGAATCACTTTCCTGCAGGAATAACTACAAGTAACAAAAAAATGTAGAATCATAGGGTTTATTAGTTACTTTGCAAGTAAATTTGGCGAAAACAGAATACATGGGAACGCTAAGACCTATGGCTTTGCAGATGAACTCAGTAATGATGTAAAAAGACCAGGTGTTAAACATGGTCTTTTTAGGTATACTTGATATAATAGATAACGTATAAGAGAGAAGAATAGGAGCTACAATGAACAAAAGTAAGTATGAGAAAATGTATCGTGATACGTTGTTGGTGAAAGAAAACCTTAAAGATATTATTGACGGAAAAACACTGTTAAAGAAGTAGCCATGATTAGGATAAGTATATCTATCTGAAGTTGTTTAAAAAGAAAGAGAGGAGACAGACTGATATGGTTATTACAGAAAGAAAAGTATTCTTACAAACTTTAAAAAATGCGAGAAGCAGAGTTATCCTATTGGATCGACTAAAATCATCTATACTTGACAATACAGCAGTCGATCTAGAAACAGTACCATTTGCAGGAACTAATTCTACTAATTTGGATGAAGCGATTCAATGTTACATCGATTACGGAGAATTGCCAATAAGTGGCAAGCTAAATGATTTCTGGAAAGCATATGAACAAGCCTTAGCAGATGAGGAGAAAAACATGGAAACAGGAATTTGTAGACGATGTGGATGTAATTGGATTACGCCATGTCTTGATGATGATTGTGGTGCTTTATCAGAAACATACCTAGAAACACCGATTGAAGATATAGAGCTATCTGTCAGAACGTATAACTGTTTGAAGAGAGCAGGCAAGAATACTTTAGGAGATATATCTTCTATGACTATTGATGAACTAAAAAACATAAGGGAAATAAATGAAAGCTCTATAATTGAAGTAGAGTCGTTGTTAAAACAACGTGGTTTATCTTTATTGATAGATTAAAGAAGCACCCATAAGGGTGTTTTTTCTGTTCTAAAAATTTCTTTCTAACAAAATAAAAAAAGCCCTCAGTAATGTTGAGGGTTGGTCTATAGTTTCATTTCTTCAATTAGCTTAATTCTTTGAAGAAAATCTAACTTTTTAACTTTTTTAGCTAAATCAGAAGACCCATCTAATTCGGTATCGTCAATCTCTTCATGCAAATACTTGATAAAAAGTTTATCAATGTAAGAACCTTGAATAGTTACTCCCAAAATGTACTTTTCATTGTCACTTAATTCTGGAGTATTTACCGAGTCCAAAATCAGATGGTAACGATCCACTATTTGTCCCATTCGTTTGCTGAAACTTTGCGAACGTTCTTTATTCTGTGTTTCGTTATAAACGTCAATAACTCCACCTTGCAAGTAGATTGATTTTTTTAATTCTTGTGCCATTTTTGTTTTACATTCGAGACCTTTTGTGATCTCCCTTTCTTTATCTTGATTACATTATATCAAAAAGGTGCTACCTTTGTCAATACCTATAAAATGGGAACGCGAAGGCATCACGAGTGGTGTTTTTTTGTTTATTTATAATGGATTTTACTCTTTTTACGTTGCCATAAGGCAACGTTTATGTTATAATATACTTGTAAGATAAAGAAAGAGGTAAAAAGAAATGGTAACTAAAGAGCAATTAAACAAATATTACAGTGAACACTTGACCGATCTCGTCGAATGGGCGGACGACATAGATAAAATATGTCTCTTCGCCTACCTAGACGAAGAGGATAAGTTGTATTGTGGGATTGATCAACTGTCCTACACACAATTTAGGGTTCCGATTCAAGCCGAGGTTTCAGGCGATAATGATTGGAACTACGATTTCTTCAACAATCCATCAGACTATGATGGATGGGATGAAACTTTGGAAGAAATGTTGGAGGAATTAAATGATTAATTTATTAGCGATAAGGAATTTTGTTTTATACAAGATTCTTTTTGTTCTTTGATTATATTATTTAGGAGTTGATGAAATGAAAATCAATACTACAAGAGTAGAAATGGTTTTAATGAACAGGGCTATACCCGCCTATCATTTAGAGAAGGAGCTAGGAATTAGTCGTTCTCGAATTACTAGAATTAGGAATGGTGAGCGAAAATTCGAGAATTTAGCACTCGAAACCATCATGATTATTCAAAAGTGGATTGATGATGGCAATTACACTTTTAGTTATGATTATAGTGAGCTTATCGAAGACCTTGAAGCTGACATAGCCGAGGGCTTAACAGATGATTACCTCTTTATTGTTCGTGGTGATTATAACGAAGCCTTGGAAAAGTGTCCAATCATTGTTTACTATTATAGTAAAGAAGAGATTGAAGATGGAGACATGGCTGAAAAGGTATTGACAGAGGCGGTTCTGAATGAAATGAAACAGGACAATGCCTTATAATATACTTATAAACGTAGAAAATTATATAGAGAGAATGATAATGAAGTACCTTAGTAAAGAAGAATTTTAGTTTCTGTGATTGTAGGGTTCTTAATTGTTGTTTATCTTTTATTCCTTTCTGAATTATTTTCTCTTGGTGAAAACTAAAAAAACATCTGGTATCTTTGTGACATCAAGTTTTCCATATGGTATTTCCAACTGAGAGGACCTTTAGAGGTTGTTGTATGCTATAATATTATCAAGTAATAGTAATTAAAAAGGTAGTTAGGAGATTATGATGCAATTATTTTTTCTGGTCATTATTGATATATTCTTTTTGTTCCTAGCATTCCTATTTCAAGTAATACATGTTATTTTTTCAGGATTGTGGAAGTTGGGAAATAAAAAGAAGCAAACAGTTCGGACAAACGGAACTACTCATTATGGGGAAGTTGATGGTGTTGTCAGTTTAAGGCATCCTAGATAGAGATGGATTTTAGTTTTAAACAAGTAGTTATTTGATTTGATATACTAGTTATACCCTAAAAAAGGGGAGAGAGATGAAAGTATAAGCTAGAGTATTTTTAATGACGCCCTTATTTACCTTTTTTATTGTGCTTTTCCTTAAAACATAGAAAAATTACCGTATCTCTCCGATAATTTTCACTTTAACCTCCTATTGCAATAGGAGGTTTTTTATGTTTTAAATCGTGTCATTTTTTGTATGGTAACATGTATAGCAGAACTGGAGCTATATTCCAAGAGGAGAGGAAAAAATGAAAAAAATCAATGATAAAAATTTAAAGGCCATTTATGGACAATTGGAATACGTAAAAACTCGTACAGGGGTTCGTCTGCGTAATCGTTACACCGCACCATGCCAAGACGGGATGCAACCTTACTATTTTGATGAAACTATTTCTAGGCGCGTGCCACAGTCATCTGTAGAAGAGCTTGTTCGTTTATCACGTCGTGGAAATACTCGTGATGAGGCATTACAGCATGTCAAATCAGCGACTGTAGTAGGTTTGATTGATACCGCCCTTACATCCATTCGGACCGATGAAGAAGGTTCAAATGTAATTTTGCAAGACGTGCTAGTGTTACAGCTAAACGACCCCAAATTAAGGGATGTATATGTCTACGTTAAACAAGAAGAGGCTGGAAGCTATCAACCATCCCGACTTGGACTTATGGTCGGGTCAAATGTTCCAGTGTCTATTGTAGATTTGAAGTTGGTCCAGGCTGCTGAACGTTATGACAGTGACCGCCCAATCAGTGAACAAGTTTTAGAGGACCAATATGTAGCTGTAGGCAGCATTACTAGAGCTGAGTATTTGATTAATGAAAAATTCAAAGAAGAGTTTGAGGCTAGCGATAAAAATGCAGCACATGACGTTATGAAAGGCGTTGTTCTTTTTGTAACAAATAATGGAGTAGTTGTTCAGACACCAAACATGGAGCGTGTTTATATCCCTCATAATTACTATTCTTATAAGAGTAGGTCAGAAATTTTAAAACCTAAGGATTATATTTCTGTAGGGGATATTGTAGATTTTCAGGTGACAAACGTAGCTATTGATTCTCCAACTGATGAAGAGATCAAAAATGGAATCTCGGGACAAAAGGTTCGCTTGGTCGGCAGTCGTCGTCGTTTAGAGGTGCACCCGTCAGATATTATGAAAAGTATTTACGGTGGAGGTGAAGCAAGTATTGGACGTATTTTAACAGGTTATATTGTTAAATACCAACCAGTACGTGGCCATTTATTTGAACCAGAGGATGCACCTGGTTACACGCTTTTGTTGCAAGTAGACCCATCTTTAACAAAGGATATGATGGAAGATAAACAGTTGATTTCTGTTCGCATTATTGATAAGCCTGAGTATGATCCTGTTAGGAAACGTTATAGCATTCGGACACGATTAAACACCATTTTCAATCCTGTACAAGATGATTTTTATAATTTTTGATAGAACAGGAAGTGTTAGTAACACGTCCTGTGTAAGTTTTTTATAAATTACGTGTTGCTTTTGTCACTATCTGTATTTTGATTAGGTGTAGTTAACGGGACGTGTTGCAGTGCAAAATCCAGGACTTTTACTTTGTCATCTTGATCTAGCTGTGAAACGACTTTTAGAATGCCTGATTCTAAGCTCGTTATCTCTCCAAGTAATTGCGCTATTGGAACTTTAAAATAGTCTTGTAGCTTGTCAATAACTTCTGGAGTAGGGAATGTTTCTCCCCTAGTCCACCTTGAAACTCCAGAATAAGACAAGTTAAGAATATCGGCTAATTCTTTTAATGTTACTCCTCTTTCAAGAGCTAATTTAGTAATTGAGATGGCGAATTGTTGTCTGATTCGGGAATTGATTTTCGTTGCCATACACTGCTCCCTTTAGTTTATATTCAACTCTTTAGTTATAAGTAGTATAATATAGCGTTTTCAAGAATAGCAAAGGTCATTTTGGAATATATTTGCTTTATACGCAAAAATAGTGTACAAAAAGTTGTTTTTTTCCGTAGTTTAGTTATAATATTAGATGGAAGGTAATAATATTAAAAAGGAGCTAATACTTTATGGAAAATATTGCAATGTCTGTTGTAGTAGTTTCAAAAGACTCGTTACAAGAACAGATGAGGGATCTGTTCGGTGAATTTTCGGGTTTTCCAGATGAAGACAGGGATACTTGTGAAGACCTGTTGACTTCTGGAAAACCGGAGTGGAAAGTTTGTGATGAACTTTCTATCAAAGATGGGCGCTCGTATTATCGAGGAATTGCTAATTACGTAGCAAGAATCCTCTGTAAAGAGGAAGCCTTAGATGCAGCAGGGATTACAGAGGTTCAAGCTAAGAATATTGCAGAAGCAATCACAGCTCTTTACTGTAGAGTGGTTTGGTTTGACGTTTTGGAGATGTCAAATGATTCAACAGCTATGGCCGATATCTACGGTAATTTTAGAGTTTGGCTTGAAAGACAGTCTGTACATACTTACTACGGAATGCTGCCAAAATTTTCTCGAGAAATTGTTCTGAGAGAATTTATGTTGGATAGTTGTTGGGAATTAAGCAACTGGGTAAGAACTCATCAAAATAGTCCTTTGAGTGAATATATTGAAACGTTTGGTATATCTCGAAATGACTTGATGGGCTATTACGATACTGCTGAAATGATTGAGCGGTGTCAATTGAAACCCAATTGGGAAATTTCTGGCTTTGTATCAGTTCTTGATGGAGGAGCCATCTTGAAATTTGAAAGTTAAATTAAATGAAAGCTCTTTGGGGGCTTTTTTGTTTTAAATAATGGGCGTTCAAATATAGTACAATAAAAACACAAATTGTGCATTTAGAAAGTGATGGTGAATGTAATGTCTAAACTTTTCGATGAAAATTTTTTTGATACAGAAGATCTTGTTGAAGATAAGAAGAAAAACTCTTCCAGAACTTCTGATAAAAATAAAGCAATTCAGGTTACGGATAGTCAGGTCTTTTGCGAAAAAGAAGACGTAACAAATGATATTGATTTGGGGTTAGAGGACAAACAGAATCCTGAAGAAGGCTCACAGGAAGTTGAGGTGATGGATAACTCTAAATCTAATTCGAAACCTAAGTCTAAAACTAAGCTTAGTAAGACAATGAAGAAAAAACGTTGGCCAATTTATACAGGAGTCGGAGTTTTGGTCTTTATTGGTGTATCAGCATTTGTTATCGGAGGTCCCAGCGGAACACATAAGGAAACAAAGAAGAACGTCAAGACAGAGCAGACCCACAAAACAAAAGCAACAGATAAGAAAGATTCTCATGATGTTTTGACAGACAAGGAGTATAAAGCTAATAAGGAGACACTTGCAGCGGCAAATATTGGTCTTTACGTGAATCAAGATAACAAACTAGTTGGAACTCTTACTTTTGTGGAAGGGGAAGGTAAAACTGTAGTTGAAGTTCAGGAGTACTCTCAAAGAACAGGTGCTATTTATTACAAAGACAAAGATGGGGCTGTTAAGACGTATTCTAAAGATGAGGTTGAAACTCTACTAAAAAAATTAAAGGCTCAGGAAGCTTCTAACGATAGTTCACCGACCGGCCAATCAAAGGGGGCTAAAAAATCAAAAACAGAGATCTTGAATACCCCCTCTTCTAATAACGGAGTAGTAGATAATGGCTAAAAAGAATTTCATTATTACAATTGTTTTCTTTGTTATTTTCATAACTGTAATTGTAGGAGGCGTATTTTTTATCCAATCAAGTTCAAAGCCTACAAATACAAATTTGCCTCCTTCTCAATATAAACGCTTGGAGAAAAAATTGTTATCTCTAGGTTTATATAAAAATAGTGATGGCCAACTAAGTGGTGAATTAACCTTGAGTGATGGCACCTTTGCAAGAGTCATCGATTTGAATAAGGATGGAAGTTTATCACTGGTTAAACAAGAGAAAAAAGGAAGTACAGTCTATGTAAAATCTAAAGCAAGTTTTGCAAAGGTTAAGGCTTTTCTTTCTCGAATGGAGGCTGTGAATCAATGAAAAAACAATTCTTTTTTGTTTTAGATGCCAAGTCGTTGACCGATAGGCAATTAAGGCGATTAGATGAACTCTTACCTAAAGGTTATCGTCATCGTGAGAAATCTATTTATTTAACGACTGAACAATGGTTTTCATGTGAAAAAAAACTTCTCAAAAACGCTAAACGGTATAAAGGTTTGACTGTGGATCTAGTTTCTATGTCTGGCGATAGTCCTCCTGTTTTAGAACTAAGTGGAGGGGAATTGTTTAGCCAGGAGTTTAATAATCTTCTGTTTTCTATTCCCAGAAAAACAGATTTCGCGATAGATTAAGGAGGTACTATGTTCGAACGTATTAACGATGTAGTAGATTATTTGAAAGGTGTTGATTGGAAACAGTTTGCCTATCGAACACTGATCCCCTCAGCATGTTCACTTGTTTTGGGTTCTATGATATTTGGAGGGCGAGGGGGTGGCAACAGTACACCGAATAAGTCGGTAGACAATACGATTTTTAGTGTGGTAGACTTACCAACCCAAATTAGCCATCTTCAAAATAGTGAATTGGCCGTCTTCAAGCAGCAATTAGCTAATTTACAAACCCCCGTAGCTAAACCCGATACGACAGATACAACAGATTCGATTGGTAAGTTTTTGGCCAGTGTCAATGATAGTAGTAGCTTGGATAGTTTCTTTACAACTTACCTGGCACTAGACCCTAAGTCATCTATTGACAGTCAGTTTAAAGCCATTTCTGCATTTATATCAGATGGCGCTCAGGCAGATGACAGTGAAAAAAGCCAAACATCATCAGGCTATATGGTTCAACAGAACATCTATAGTTTTCTTGGATCAAATTCTTGGCAGAAATCAACCGGTTCCCAAACAGCTTTGGCAGGAAGTGTTTCTACAAGTCTTTTGACTGGTTCTCTGGATGATGCAAGAGTCTATCAATGTATTGTTCCGGCAACTAATCAAAAGCGTCAATTTGCTTTATTAAATTACATTGTCAAAACAGATAGCAAAGGAAAAATTATTTCGGTTTCTTATACAGGAAATATTACAGGTTACTCAGATATCAAAGCGTACTACGATAAGTTGCAACAGGTGTTAAAGAATAACGTAGAGCTTGATAAGGATGGCAAATATACTAAAGCATATAAATATGAGCCTTTACCAGAAACGGAATCGAGTGAGGAAGGACAGTGATTTCAAAGAAAAAATTAAGACGTATCTCTTTACAAGGTAGTGCCTTATCTATTCTTTTATTGAATCCTATTGTCAATGTCAGTCACTTGTCCTCGGAAATTATTACTTTTATAAAGGCTGAGGCTGAGACTTATTATGGGTACGCTCCAGAAGATTGCCGAGTAGTTAGTGGAGGGAGTGCACAGGCCACTCCTAAGACAGATACTAACACTGCAACTGATACGAGCTCGAAAGGTGCGGCAGATACAGACTGGACACAACCCGGGACGACCGCATACAAAAACCTCAAGGAGACTTGGGATTTTTGGGTTGGTAAAGGTATGAGTGGAGCGCAGGCGGCTGGTGTGGCCGGAAATATTGGTGGTGCCGAGAATACTAGCTTCACCCTTGATTTAATGGAATATGGTGGCGGAGGTGGCGGATATCTTTATCAATTCACCCCTCACACGAAATATTCATCTTGGGAAGGTTACGATAAATCTAACTCAGCGACCAACCAGGGGCAATTTGTTATTGCATCCGAAGGAGATACCGTTAAGCGGTATATTGAAGCAACTCAAGGGGAGGATACAGCAAAGGCAGCTGAAAATTGGGCCAACATGTATGAACGTCCAGCAGCTTGGGCGCTTGCTGCTAGTTTAAAATCTCGTCAGGATGCTGCTAAGAAAATCTATGACATGTTCGACGGTGGCAAGATTAAACAGGATAATTCCAAAATAGCATCCTGGGCTGGCGGAGATGTCAAAGGCGATTCCTCAAACAAAGAGGGCTCTAAAACTAAAAGTGGTTCGAAAGATAATTCTGGTGGTTATACAACAAGTAATGATTGTAAACCTAAGTGTGATATTGATTCAAAATCTTCAAAAGATGTTAAAACCAATACAAACACAGATAGTAGCACTAGTTCGGCAGGAGCTAGTAGCCTAGCGGACAAGATTGATGCTTTTGTTAAGGAACATAAGGATGCTTATTTGCAAAGTTGGAAGGCAGGTGGCTTCCTTCCGAGTGCATCAATCGTGCAATCAATTATTGAGATTGGTTTCAACGAAGATGTTCCAAGTTTTGGTAAAGCTCACAATATGGGTGGTGTTAAGTTTGCAACTAAAGCTGACTATCCATATACCACAAAACTTTATGGTGACGATGCAGTAAGTAATTCTGGACCTGGTACGGATGTAGGTGACGGTACCGGGGGATCATATGCTTATTTCAAATCATATGATGCCGGTATTGTAGGTAAATCGGAGTTTATGGCTCATCAAAACCTATATACTAAGGCAATCAACAATACAGATGGTAAAGCTACTCTTGATGCAATCGCCGATGGCGGATGGGCGACAGACCCAAGCTATAAGACAAAGCTCAATGAGATGTATGATACATATGGCACGCGCTATAAATGGTTAGATCAAGAGGCGATATCTAAGTACGGTGAGAAGCCTTACGAAGCATCCAACAGTACTGACAATGTGGCCAAAGCTTCGGAAACAAAAGCTGTAAGCTGTGAGGAACCAGGCGCAGTTATAGGTGGAGATGGTTGGCAGAAGACAGGAGGAACGGTTAATTATCATTCTGACATGTTCTGGAAACGTGGAGACCTGCCAGATGACTTAAAACCCTATGCCTTGAATCCTGAGAGTATTGGAATGGCATTTGGTTCCAGAACAGGTTGGGATGGTGCATCAGCATATTTAAGTTCAGGTATCTTTGATCAGTGTACGACATTCTCTGCAGCTTGTTTTGGAGCTCTTTGGGTAAAAGATAATAAACAAATGGGGGGCGCACACGGTATGTCTGGTAACGGAGAAGATCTTGTAGGTCAGACATCTGCTACTTTAGGAACTAAAGTTAGCACAACTCCTACAAGCGGAGATGTCTTCTCTTATCCGAATAACCATACCGGAATTGTATCTCACGTATTTGACAATGGAGATATTTTAGTGGTAGAACAGAATGTAATAGGATACTCAGGTGGTGGTATAGGTGAAAGTTTTACTTGGTCATATTCATACATCACTAAGGGGACTCAAACTGCTCGTAGTTGGACCTTCACAAATCCATCTTCTGTAGGCTATAATGTCAACCCGTCTGCAAAAGCACTTGCATGATACAAAGGAGAACAATATGAAGAAGAAACAACTTATTATCGTTGCATCACTTCTTACTTTAATTGCTGTTGTAGCACTAGGTTTAGTTTTACTTGTAAATCGTGAAAAACCTAAGAGGACTTTAACTCTTGAAACAAGTACTTCTATTGCTTCGTCAAAAGCTAAGGAATCATCGTCATCTACAAGAAAGCAATATAAAGATCCAGGTAAGGCGGCAACTGAAACGCTAGAGAAGGATAAAAATGCTGTTGAGGATAGCCAAAAAGAGAAGGTGAAACAGATTCTTGTACAGCTAATACAGGGAGTAGGACAGGTTAGCAGTAAGTCTGATGTTTACCCTTCTGCTCAGAGTAATAGTTTGATGTCAAGTAAGGATAGTTTGAGCGAACTATGGCAATGGCTACATGATGGGTATCAGTACCAGGAAAATGAGACGTCCGTTTACTATTCGAATAGTGGAGATGTCTATCAAATTGTGTTTATCTTATCCAAAGGTGAGCAAAAGGTTGCCTATTCCGCAAATTATTTAGTTTCGACAGAAAATATTCAATTGGCCACCTATAAGGAGGGTGTACATGACTAAAAAGAAATTACTAATTGGTGTTGGAGCTGTCTTAGGAATGTTTTTGATTGGTTTTATGTTTTATACAATGAACAAAGGTAATAACCATCCTAAGTTTCAACTAGAAGATGGAAAGACAGGAACGCTTAAGAGCGAAGCAAAAGCATCTAGCGAGAATAAATTACCATCAGATCCAGAAGAAGCAGCAAAAGCAACTCTTGAACAATCCGACAAAGAAATCAAGTCATATAAAGACGAAATTAAGGAAAAACTTAAAGTCATGATGTCTAATGTTGGTTCAGGAGACATAAAAGCTCAACCGCCTTATCAGATTACAGAGAGGGGGATTTTAACGAGTCTTTCAAATGCTTTGGTAGGTGGATATACTTTTGATGAGGATTCATTAACTGTTTATAATAGTGACAGTAAAAATGTTAAACAATTCACCTTTAATATGGTGTCTGAGGGGACTTATGTCTCTTATACTGGTAACTATGTTACAGGTACGGGTCAAATCCAATTAGCCACAATGCAGGGCAGTTTGAATATAGCCAAGTAAAAAAGTGTTTCTCGATTGAGAGGCACTTTTAGTAATATCAAAAAGGCAATACTAAAAGTAGCATTACCTGTCTGGTCTATGCGCAAATAACAAATTCGCTATAGTTATTATAGCATAGCTTTAGCTAGATAGAGTTGAAAACAAAAACACCCTATGATTCATAGATATTGTATTATTGGCGTAACATAAAACGTCTACTTATCATAGTATAATATCGACAGCAAAAAAAGGAAGAATTGAAAAGAGCCCGTGCAAACACTGGTGTTAAATAATAGAGTATCGCAATTTGATTGCGCAAGCCTGGTAAATCAAGGTTTAAGCTCGATTTCATGGTGATAAAATCGTGGGAAAATTTTTAGTTCCCCACCACAACCCCACTAAGTTTTATTCTTGGTGGGGTTTATTTTTATTTGAGATTTAACAGCTTCTTATCTCTATTATCGTGATTTACTGATAACGTTAGGGAAATAATGATATAATAAGAAATAGGCAGTATTTTTTGGTAATAACTAATAGTTATTACTGGAGAAACTTCATTATAAATCAATTAAGGAGTAGACTTTGAAATCAATTGAATTATTTGCGGGTGCTGGTGGCTTGGCACTAGGTATTGAAAAAGCGGGTTTTGATACAATTGGGCTGATTGAGTTTGACAGTTCTGCCTCTGAGACATTGAAATATAATCGACCAAATTGGAATGTGATTCATGATGATATTGCTAATATTTCAAAACTTGATTTGGAAGAATATTTTTCGATAAAAAAAGGGGAACTAGATTTACTAAGTGGAGGAGCTCCATGTCAATCTTTTTCTTATGCAGGAAAAAGATTGGGATTGGAAGATACTCGTGGAACTTTGTTTTATCACTATGCCATTTTTTTAGAAAAGTTACAGCCTAAAATGTTTCTCTTTGAAAATGTAAAAGGCTTGACAAGCCATGATAAAGGAAAAACCTATAAAACTATATTAAATGTTTTTGAATCTGAAGGCTACACAGTGAAGTCAAAAGTTTTGAATGCTTGGGATTTTGGAGTTGCTCAGAAGAGAGAACGGATGATCATGGTTGGTATTCGTAATGATTTAGTAAATAGGACTTCTTTTGATTATCCAGAGCCTCAGGCATATAAACCAGTACTAAGAGATATTTTATCAGATTGTCCACCAAGTCAGGGAATGCAATACTCAGAACAAAAGAAAAAATTATTTGAATTAGTTCCTCCCGGAGGATATTGGAGAGATATCCCGGAGGATATTGCAAAAGAGTATATGAAATCTACTTGGAATATGGGAGGGGGACGTACAGGAATTTTACGCCGAATGAGCCTTGACGAACCATCTCTAACTGTTTTGACTTCTCCAACTCAGAAGCAAACAGAGCGGTGTCATCCATTGGAGGCGCGTCCATTTACAATTCGAGAAAATGCTCGTATTCAAAGTTTTCCAGACTCTTGGGAATTTCAGGGAAGTATTGGTAATCAATATAAGCAAGTAGGGAATGCAGTTCCTGTAAATTTGGCTTATGAGATAGGCTTAAAGATAAAAGAAAGTTTGGAGGCGTTATAAATGTGGAATCTATCATTTATTGATGAGGATGATTTTTATAATCATGTTCGATTAACAATTGATAAATATGGCGATAAATTACAATCGTTTGATTTAAAACGATTTAATAAAAATATTGTTGACCCAATAAAATTGATTTTTGATAAATCAGTTTACAGAAGTTCTTGGGAACAGATTATTAGTAATGAAATTTTTAGACAGCGTGATAAATCAAATAATAATGATATTGGTTATTTCCATCAAAATATGTTCAGATATATTAAATATTGTCGAGTTCCAAATAATGGAGAAGAAGGTGGTTGGGACGTTATCTTTGAAAATCCTGAAGGGATATTAATGCCTGAAGGTTCTAGGGTTAGTCGTGTTTATGTAGAGATGAAAAATAAGCATAATACAATGAATTCCGCCTCTTCTGGAAAAACATTTATGAAAATGCAGAATCAATTATTACAAGATGACGACTGTGCCTGTTTCTTAGTTGAAGCAATTGCAAAAAATTCTCAAAATATAAAATGGGAACCTAAAGTTGATGGACAAAAAATGGGACATAAATATATTAGGCGTGTTAGTATAGATCAATTTTATGCTTTGGTAACAGGAGAAAAAGATGCTTTCTATAAACTGTGTATGGTTCTACCAGAAGTCATTAATAAAGCTGTTTCAGAACTAGATTCCTCATCTATTCCAAAAGATACCGTATTTGATGAAATAAAAACTATTGCTTCACAACGAGACTATGACTCTGAAGATTTATCTATTGCAATGGCTTTTTACTTATTGGGATTTTCTAGTTATTTAGAATTTAAATGAAGATAGTACATACTAATTTTATCTTATAGAAATATGATGTTAGGAGAAAATTTTAAATTGATTTCTGTAAGTGATAACTTAAAGCTACTAAATGGTGTTGTTAGTATTGAAAAAGATTACTTGAATTATTTTGGCAAAGAATTTTCTATAGATTATGAACATTTATATAGAAGACAATTTGATGATAGATTGTGTCGCTTGTGTTCTAGTTTACACTTTCAATTAGTAGAATCTCTAAAAATATTAAATGATAGCATTAATGGAGGAAAACATTTTTGGGCGAACCCTAGTAGGGATTTAATAAAAGCAATTTCTTTATCAAAGAGATTAATCAATAACCTTAAGAACTCTGGCGAAAATGTTAATATTGTTAAATACTATGATGATGTATTTAAAAAGTGTGATAATTTTCTCTCCATATCTGGAGGAAGTTCTGTACCAAATGATATGGTTGAAGTAGAAGTATATTATGAACTTCCAATTTTTGAAGTATCTGATATAGTTCAATTATCTAATAATTTTTCTAAGAAATTTCAATTGCAACCAATTGGTAGTGGTTCTTATGCAACTGTTTTTAAGTACTTTGATGAAAGCTACAACAAAATATTTGCATTGAAGAGAGCTAATAAATCAATAATGCCGAAAGATTTAGATAGATTCTATTTAGAATTTGATACAATGAAGAAGTTAAGTTCTCCTTATGTACTTGAGGTTTATTCTATTGATAAATCAAAGAATGAGTATACTATGGAATATGCAGATACTACTATTTTCAAATACATTACCAATAATAATCAAAAATTGACTTTTAAAGAGAGGCAGGCTCTCTGTTATCAGATTATAAGAGGATTTGAATATCTTACTGAAAAAAATATACTACATAGAGATATTTCTCCTAATAATGTTTTAATCAAGAAATATGAAGATACAAATGTTATCAAAATTGCTGATTTAGGTAATGTCAAGTTAAGTGATAGCATATTAACTTCCTCAGATACAGAAATAAGGGGTGCTTTTAATGATTACTCAGGACTTCAACGTATAGGATATAGTAATTACAATTTTTATTTTGAAGGATTTGCTTTAAGTAAACTATTATATTTTGTTTTAACAGGAAGATATAAAGATTTTAGGCTCTATAATTTCTGTAGTGGGTAAAACCACTGTAGAGATTATAGAGCCTATTTTAACCGCGGTAGTTTTTTAGGCTCTTTGTCAACTATAGTGGGTGACGAAAAGCTAACATCTAGAGAGGGCCAGATAGGTCTTCTCTTTTTGTACGTTCAGAGTGATGAAGACACGTTTCTTAAAGTTGATGAAGTTTCTAAAGCCGAAGCCCAACCGTTTGATGTCTTTAATCAACTTGTTGGTAGCTTCCAGTTTTG
>OFDA01000304.1_pt1 | contig 21110 bp, 15 predicted proteins | sample 1520921 | NCBI WGS metagenome assembly OFDA01 (sample SAMEA2699028, study PRJEB24076) | metagenome
CGTTCCATGCTTATGCGGTGTGCTCCGATTCGAAGGTGGGCCGCGAGAGGAAGCGTGGTGGCGCTAATGCTGATTTGGCTGACCTGCGTGTTGAGGACCTGCAGCTGCCCGCTACGACGGACGGTGCCGAGTTGGCGAAGGCAATGAATGCTAACCCGCTGGATGAGGGCCTCGAGGTGGTCTTCTCTACCTACCATTCCATTGATGCTGTGTCTGCGGCTCAGGCTGCGGGTGTCGGCGACTTTGACCTGATTATTTGCGATGAGGCACACCGCACGACCGGTGTGACTCTGGCGGATGAGTCGGAGTCGAATTTCGTGAAGATTCACGACGATAAGTGTGTGGCGGGCCGAAAGCGCGTCTATATGACGGCTACCCCCAAGATTTTTAATGAGGACACGAAGTTCCAGGCGAGCGAGAAGGCCGCCGTGCTCTGTTCCATGGATGACATGGATACCTTCGGTCCGGTGTTCTACCGCATCGGATTTGGTGAGGCTGTTGAGAAGGGCCTGCTGACCGATTACAAGGTTCTGGTGCTGGGCGTTTCCGAATCGCAGATTGCGACCTCCTTCCAGAACCTTTTGGCTGATGAGTCCAACGAGCTTGCCATTGATGATGTGGCGAAGCTGGTGGGTTGTTGGAACGGTCTCGCTAAGCGCCGTAGCGGTGAGCTGGAGGCTTCCTTCGGCGATGACATCGCGCCCATGAAGCGTGCCGTGGCCTTCAGCCGCTCGATTAAGGATTCCCAGAAGATTGAGCGCGAGTTCGAGGACCTCGTGCGCATTAACCTGCGCAACCGCGAGAACGACGACCCGACTGATGACCTGGGCGTGCAGGTTCGCCACATTGACGGCGGCTTTAACGCGCAGAGCCGTGCCGAGCTCCTGAACTGGCTCAAGCAGGAGCCGAATGAGGAGGGCCCGATTTGTCGTATCCTGACGAACGCTCGCTGTCTGACCGAGGGTGTGGATGTTCCGAACCTTGACGCGGTGCTTTTCCTGAACCCCCGCAACTCGATGGTGGATGTTATTCAGGCGGTGGGTCGCGTGATGCGCCGCGCTGAGGGTAAGAAGTACGGCTATATTATTCTGCCGATTGCTATTCCCGACGGCATGTCTACCGCTCAGGCGCTGAGCGACAATAAACGCTACAAGGTGGTGTGGCAGGTGCTCCAGGCGCTCCGCGCGCACGATGAGCGCATGGACGCGACGATTCACCAGATTGAGCTGAATGCTTCCAACCCCGAGTCGATTATTGTGCAGACCGTTGACCTAGCTCCGAAGAAGGAGAAAGACAGCATCGGTGCGAATGACACCGAGGCTCCGGAGGATTCCATTATTCCGGCTGAGCAGACGACTCTGACTTTCCCCGCGCAGGAGTGGAAGGACGGCGTATACGCCAAGATTGTGGATAAGGTGGGCACCCGCGAGTACTGGGATGACTGGTCGAAGGATATTGCGACCATTGCGGGCCGCCATATCACGATGATTCGTCACCTGCTGGATGAGGCGGCTCCCGAAAGCGAGCTGCGCACCGTCTTCGCTCAGTTTGTGGAGGGCCTGCAGCAGACCCTGAACCCCGCGATTGATGAGGACCAGGCTATCGAGATGCTGGCCCAGCACCTGATTACGAAGCCTGTCTTTGACGCGATGTTCGCCGGGCACCGCTTTACCGAGCTGAACCCGATTTCGCTTGCCATGCAGAACGTGGTGGACCATCTGAATGCGAACGCGGCCTTTGAGAAGGAGCGCGAGTCGCTGTCGGCCTTCTATGAGTCGGTTCAGCGCCGTGTGAAGGACCTTGATAACGCGGCGGCAAAGCAGCACGTGATTAAGGACCTCTACGATAAGTTCTTCCAGAACGCCTTCCCGCGCATCGCGGAGCGCCTGGGTATTGTCTTCACCCCGGTTCCGGTGGTGGACTACATCCTCCGCTCGGCGGATGTGGCTCTGCGGGAGTCCTTTGGCAAGTCGCTCTCGGATGAGGGCGTGAGCATTATCGAGCCTTTCGTGGGCACGGGTACGTTCATTACCCGCCTGCTGCAGCTGGGTCTGATTCGCCCCGAGGACCTGGAGCGCAAGTACACCCGTGAGCTGTTCGCGAATGAGCTTGTGCTGCTCTCGTACTACATTGCGGCGATTAACATCGAGACGGTGTACGGTGAGGTGGCGAAGGAGCACGGTCTGGGTACGGAGTACGTGCCGTTTAACGGCATGGTGCTGACCGACACCTTCCAGCTCTCCGAGTCTTCGCACCACCTGAACCTGCCGGCGTTCCGCGCCAATAGCGAGCGCGCGGAGCGTGAGCTTGAGCAGGATATTCGGGTGATTGTGATGAACCCGCCGTACTCCTCGGGTCAGAACAGCGCGAACGATAATAACCAGAACGAGAAGTACCCCAAGCTGGATGAGCGCATCGAGAATACCTACGTTGCGCGTTCTACGGCCACGCTGAAGAACAGCATCTACGACTCATATATTCGTGCGATTCGCTGGGCATCCGACCGTGTGAAGGATAGCGGTGTCATCGCTTTCGTGTCCAACGGCTCCTTCATCGACGGCAACGCGGCGGATGGCCTGCGTAAGTGTCTGGTGGACGAGTTCTCGAAGCTGTACGTGTACAACCTGCGCGGTAACCAGCGTACCTCGGGCGAGCAGTCTCGCCGCGAGGGCGGCAAGATTTTCGGTTCGGGTTCCCGTACCCCTGTGACCATTTGCGTGCTCGTGAAGGACCCCTCGCACACGGGCGAGGCCGTACTGCACTACCGCGATATTGGCGACTACCTGAGCCGCGAGGAGAAGCTCGACATTATTGCCCGGGAGGGTTCCATCGCGCATACCGAGTGGGAGGTCATCGTTCCCAACGAGGCTGCCGACTGGATTAACCAGCGTGACGAGAAGTATGACACCTACCAGCCCATCGGCGATAAGGCGACCAAGGGTAAGCCGAACACCCCGGGCGTTTTCCAGCTTTACTCTCGTGGCCTGGCGACGAGCCGTGACGCGTGGGTGTACAACTTCTCGGTACGCGCGGTCGAGGACAATGTGCGCCGCATGATTGAGTTCTACAACTCCGAGGTCGACCGCTACCAGCAGGCTGACGGACCCGCGAATAAAATTAAAGTCGAAGATTTCGTTGACTTCGACTCGACGCAGTTTACCTGGGACGCTATCAACAAGACCGATATCGTTCGAGGTAAGAAGGGTACCTTTGACCCCTCGAAGGTGCGCGCTTCACTGTACCGTCCGTTCTGTAAGCAATCGGTGTACTTCGATCTGACGAACCAGTTCAACAATCGTACGTACCAATTGCAGAAGCTCTTCCCGACCCCGGAGCACGAAAACATCGCGATTATCACTTCAGTTGCCGGTACCAAGGATTTCAGCGTGCTCATTACCGACACGCTACCTGACCTGCACCTCGTGGGAGATGCCCAGACCTTTAGCCTCTACACCTATGAGCCGGTCGTTGAGGATGACGGAGGACTCAACCTCAACCTGGGCGGCGGCGAGGTCGTGGACGGCTACACTCGCAAGGAGAACATTACCGACGCTACCCTGGCGGCATACCGCAGCACCTACGGTGACGAGGGCATCGCGAAGGAGGATATCTTCTACTACATCTACGCGCTGTTGCACCACCCCGAGTACCGTGAGAAGTACGCAGCAGATCTGAAGAAGATGCTCCCGCGCATCCCCCTGGTGAAGGGCTTCTGGGAGTACTCGCGTACTGGTCGCGCCCTGGCTGAACTACACCTGGGTTACGAGAGCGTGGAGCCCTACCCCCTCGATGAGGTGGTTTCCTCCCCCGCTCCCGAGGACCTTGAGGAGCGCTTCGAGTTCTACCGGGTTCAGAAGATGAAGTTCGGCCCCAAGAAGGACAAGACCCGCATTCAGTACAACGGCCATCTGACTCTCAAGGGCATCCCGGAGGAAGCCCACGAGTACCAGGTGAACGGCAGGTCCGCAGTGGAATGGGTTATCGACCGCTACCAGGTGAAGACTGATAAGAAGTCGCTCATTACGAATGACCCGAACGACTACTGCCGCGCCGTCAACAACCCGCGGTATATCGTGGACCTGATTAAGCGCCTGGTGACTGTTTCTTTGGAGACTCAGAATCTGGTGGGTACGCTGCCCCGCTTCGAGGTGCTGGAGGACAACGCCTAACCTGAGCTTGCGAGAGCTACTGAGGTAAAGAGAGCCCCACCGTGCGTAGTGTACGGTGGGGCTCTCCCCATTCTGGCACTCCCCGGATACACAGAAAACCCCCGCCGTCCTGTAGCGAACTACAGCACGGCGGGGGTTTCACGTACGCTCCCCTGCGGGCACATCCTCAAACAGCGAACCAACCAGCTACAAGCCAGCAGGCCGCAGCGGGACGTGTTACGCGAGCAGGGTCGGCTTCACCTGACGGAGCTTATCCAGCAGACCGTTCACGAACTTCGGAGATTCATTCGTGGACAGCACACGCGCCAGACCGACAGCCTCAGAAATTGCGACAGCATCCGGAACTTCGTCATTGTACAGAAGCTCCCAAGTGCCAATACGCAGCACGGCACGGTCCACGGCAGGCATACGCTCGAAGGACCAGTCACGGGCGTAAGTCTCCACAAACTCACGGATCTCTTCGTCGTGGTCGCGGACGCCACGAATGATTTCCTCAGAGTAAGCAGAAATCTGCGCTACCGTGTACAGTCGGCGGCGGCGGAGTACCTCAATATAATCTTCGTTGCGCTGATCCGCCTCGAAGAGCACTTCGAGGGCGCGCAATCGGGCTTTAGTACGCGAATTCATTAGTCGTTCACGCGACCGAGGTACTCACCGGTGCGGGTGTCAACCTTGACCTTGGTGCCGGTCTCCAGGAACAGCGGAACCTGGATTTCGTAGCCGGTCTCAACGGTTGCGGGCTTGGTGCCGCCGGTGGAGCGGTCACCCTGCAGGCCGGGCTCGGTGTAGGTGATTTCCAGAACCACGGATGCGGGCAACTCGATGTACAGCGGGGTGCCGTCGTGCAGAGCGATGGTTGCGGTCTGGGACTCGAGCATGTAGTTTGCTGCGTCGCCGACAACGGTTGCGGGAACGTTAATCTGGTCGTAGGTCTTCATGTCCATGAAGACGTAGTCGTCGCCGTCCTGGTACAGGTACTGGTAGTCGGAGCGGTCAACGGTTGCGGTCTCAATCTTAGCGCCAGCGTTAAAGGTACGGTCGACGACCTTACCGGAGGTCACGTTGCGCAGCTTGGTGCGGACGAATGCGCCACCCTTACCGGGCTTAACGTGCTGGAACTCAACGACGGACCAGAGGTTGCCGTCAATCTTCAGGACGGCGCCGTTCTTAATATCGGTAGTGGATGCCATAGGGCTCTCCTTCGTGTCATCGACGCTCACGCCGTAGTGATACACCGGCGAGGCGCTAAGTTTTCAATGAGCAAAAATATGTCCCGTACATTCTACCGGATGCGCCCGAATTTGCCTAGCAGGGGCGCCACAGTTTTTTCTGTGGCACCCCGCCTGGCTGCCGCGTATTAACGAACACGCGCCGAGTGCATCCGGTGAATATACGGGACTCACAACTACTCGGAGATGATTTCCTGGTAGGTCATGTACAGGATCGAGTCGTCCGGCACCTCGTAGACGCGCGGGCGAGCCAAACCGTCAAGAATGATGAAGCGCAGCAGGTTGCCGCGTGCCTTCTTGTCGCGGCGCATTGCTTCGAGTAGCTGGGGCCAGGCATCCGCCTTGTAGGAGGTGGGCAGGCCCAGCGATTCGAGGATGCGGCGGGTACGTGCCACGAGCTCCTCGTCAGCGTGACCGGTGGCCAGGGACAGCTCGGCGGCGTAGACCATGCCCACCGCAACAGCCGCGCCATGACGCCACTGGTAGCGTTCGTTGCGCTCAATGGCGTGGGCCAGGGTGTGGCCGTAGTTCAGGATCTCGCGGCGGCCGGACTCACGCAGGTCCTCGGAGACCACCTCCGCCTTCACGCGCACGCTGCGTTCAATGAGTTCGCGCATGATGGCGGACTGCGAATCGCGCACGGCCTGCGGGTTTGCCTCGATCAGGTCAAGAATTTCGGGGTCTGCGATGAATCCGCACTTGACGACCTCACCCATGCCGGTCAGCAGCTCATGCTCAGGCAGGGTGCGCAGGGTGCCAATCTCGCAGAGCACCGCGGCGGGCGGCCAGAACGCGCCGACCAGGTTCTTACCCTCGGCGGTTTTGATGCCGGTCTTACCGCCCACGGCGGCGTCCACCATGCCCAGCAGGGTGGTCGGAATGTGCACCACGCGCACGCCGCGCAGCCAGGTCGCCGCCACGAAACCGGCAACGTCGGTAATAGCACCGCCGCCCACAGACACGATCGCGTCAGTACGGGTGAAGTCGTTCTGACCGAGCACCTGCCAGCAGAACGCCGCCACCTGGTAGTGCTTTGCCTCCTCGGCGTCCGGGATTTCGGCGCTGAAGGATGCGTAACCCATCGCGTGCAGGTCCTCCATGACCAGCTCACCCGTGGAACGCAGGGCACGCGGATGAATCACGAGCACCTTCTTCGTGCGGTTGCCCAGAATCTCGGGCAGGGTGCCGAGCAGGTTGTGGCCAATCAGCACCTCGTAGTTCTCGCGCGGGGAGCTGCCGGTCACCGGAATACGGGTGATATCCGCTTCGCCGGAAGCGCCGAAGGTGGGCTGAGTGCTCATCATGTGTCCTTTCACAGGAGAGTGGGTAGGAGGGGGTCAGGAGTTGTTCGCCCGCGCCTTGCGGCTGGCGGTGACGTACGCCTGAATCTCTGCGGTCATCTCGGTAATGGGTCGGCCGCCGCGAGCGTCCAGGGTAAAGTGCGCCAGCTCCTCGTAGCGGGTGCGGCGACGCTCAAAAATATCGGTCCAGCGCTCGACCGGGTTCGGCTGCAACAGCGGGCGGGTCTTATTGCCCGTAATGCGCGGGGTAACGGTCTCAGCATCAACGAGGATGTACACCACGCATTCGTCCTTGAGGAGCTCCGCAACCGAGTCGGTCATGGGCGCGCCGCCACCGAGCGAAAACACCGTGTTGCGGTACACCGGGGAGGTCAGCACCTCTTCGATGGTCTTGCGTTCCAGCTCGCGGAAGTGCGCCTCACCGAAAATCTCGAAAATTTCGGAGACCTCGCCGTGGCGTTCCACGATGAGCTGGTCGGCGTCCAGGAACTCGTAGCCGTAGAAACGCGCCAGGTGCGTGCCAATGTAGGTCTTACCCGCCGCCATGGGACCAATCAGCACGATGGGGCGCGACTGCTCGGCAAAGTTCTCGTGCATCTCGCGCACCTGCTGCGGGTGGATGCGGGCAGATTCCTCAAACTCAATGACGTCAAGTTCAACAGTCTCGAACTCGGCCTGTGCAAGCTCGCCAGATTCAAGATCACTGACCTCGACTCGAATCGCCTCACGTTGGATTGCCTCGCGAGCACCAAGCTCGGCGTCCATCTCTGCCTCGGATGCGGCGCGCGCCTCAACCTCGGTGGCGGCCTCGGCGGAGTCCACCGCCGCAATCTCCTCGGCCACAGATTCGGTCGCTGAAACCTGCACCTTGCCGAATAGCGCCGGGGTCGGACGCAACGGCTTGGGTGCGGCGGGTTTCGGCACGGTCGGCTTCGGGGGTGCCAGTTTAGGAGCAGTAGGCTTGGGAGCTACGGGCTTCGGGGCCGCAGACTTGGGTGCTTCCGCCTGTGCGGGCTCCTCGCGAGGCTCTTCCTCAGCCATGCCCTGCAGGGCGCTCAGCAGCTTCAGGCGCAGGTCCTCGTCCAGGCCCGCGGCCGGGTCAGCATCCTCGGAGGCCGAGGAAGCATACAGACGCACGCCCCGCACGCTCACGGGAGCGGCGGGCCGGGGGCGAACACCCGAACGCATCAGGTCGGCCGGAGTAGGCACGCGAGACGCCCGGCGGGAAGAAGCCTCACGGGCGGTATCCTCAGCCGACGTGGCCTCAACAGCCTGCTCAGCTGCGGTAGATACACCGGCTTCCGATACGCCGGATTCCGGGCGCGGCGAAGCGCCCCCTCGCGCACGCTGCGCAGCCGCAGCAATACGCGCAAGGGGGCTCGAAGCGACGGGGTGAACACCCTGCTCCACAGAAACCTCCCCGAAACCGCGACCCTCAGACTCCGCCGGAAGGGGCACTACGCGTCCCAACCGGCCACGTTAGACTCCCACGCCAGCGAAGCCGGAATAGCCTCAAGGTAGGAATCCATGTTGCGGCGAGTCTCACCAATCGAGTCGCCACCGAACTTCTCCAGTGCCGCCTCAGCCAGCACCAGGGCGACCATAGCCTCCGCCACCACACCGGCGGCGGGAACGGCACACACGTCCGAACGCTGGTGGTGGGCGCGAGCCTCCTCACCGGTGGAAGTGTCAATGGTCTTCAGAGCCTTCGGCACGGTCGCAATGGGCTTCATGGCCGCGCGCACACGCAACAAATCGCCAATGCTCATGCCACCCTCAATACCACCGGCACGGTTGGTATCGCGGGTAACGCCGTGCTCACCGATAGAAATCTCGTCGTGAGCGGCAGTGCCGGGGCGGTCAGCGGTGGCGAAACCGTCACCAACCTCAACGCCCTTAATGGCCTGAATACCCATCAGGGCTGCAGCAAGGCGCGCGTCCAGGCGGCGGTCCCAGTGCACGTACGAACCCAGCCCGGGAGGCATACCGTACGCGAGCACCTCAACCACACCGCCGAGAGTCTCACCGTCCTTGTGCGCCTCGTCCACGCGCTGAACCATCGCGTCAGAGGTTGTCTTGTCGAAGCAGCGCAGCGGGTCAGCGTCCAGCTGGTCAACATTGCGGGGCGAAGGCACCGGGGCACCTTCGGGAGCGTGCACGCCACCCACAGCCACGGTGTGCGAGACCAACTCAACGCCCACAGCCTTCAAAATCTGAGCGGCAACCACACCAAGAGCCACGCGGGTCGCGGTCTCACGTGCGGAGGCGCGCTCCAGCACCGGGCGAGCCTCAGAGAAGTTGTACTTCTGCATGCCGGTAAAGTCGGCGTGGCCGGGACGCGGGCGGGTCAGCGCCGCGTTACGAGCGCGGTGCTCAATCAGCTTGGGGTCAACCGGATCGGAGCTCATCACGTCGGTCCACTTGGGCCACTCGGTGTTGGCAATCTCAATAGCGACCGGGCCGCCCTGAGTCAGGCCGTGGCGCACACCACCCAGGATGCGCACACGATCCTCCTCGAACTTCATGCGGGCACCGCGGCCGTAGCCGAGACGGCGGCGAGCCAGGGCGTCACGCACCATATCGCTGGTGAGTTCCACACCGGCGGGAACACCCTCAATGATGCCAACGAGCGCCTCGCCGTGGGATTCTCCGGCAGTGAGCCAACGAAGAGCCATAGGTTAACCTCTTTTCGTGTCACCCGCAGCGCAGGTGGAAGGATTCATAATTCTTCAATGTAAAAAGTGTATAAAATGCGGGCTTTACTCGGCGAGCGGTGCCGGGAGGTGTTCACGGGACGGAAGACCTACCGCCTCGCACATCGCATTGATCAGACCCAGCAATTCGGCGGGCTGCAGGGTGCGGTCCGTGAAGAGCAAAACCTGCTCAACAGCCTGGTAAAGCAGCATCTCCAGACCGGACACCACGGTTCCCCCGCTCGCCTCCCAGGCGCTCGCCAGCACCGAAGGCCACGGGTTGTACGCAACATCGAGCAGTACCAGCCGATGCGTCGCGGAGGCGCCCGCCAGCCCGCTCAGCTGCGGGGCCCAGTCGTCCGCCGCACGGGCCGGCAGGGTTGAAATGACGGGGTTGTGGCGGCGCGCCTTCTGCTTGGCAGGAAACTCGGCCAGGGCCACGATCGATAGCTGAACGCCCAGGTGCTCGGCCACGGCCTGCAGGTCACCCAGCTTGTGCAGAGAGCGGGCGTACACACTCACACAGCGGTACCCCAGCTTGTGTAGGGCGGTCAGGGCAGAAATAGCAGTCGCTCCCCCGCCAATCACGGCGGGCTCGTCACGCTCGGGGTGCGGTTCCAGACCCGCGTGCAACAATGCGTTTACAATGCCGATTACGTCGGTGTTATCACCCAGAACCTTCTCACCGCGCGGATATACCGTGTTCACCGCACCGGTCACGCGGGCAGTCTCGCTCAGCTCATCGCAATACTTGATGACGGCGGTCTTCAACGGCATCGTCACCGACAGGCCCGCAATGCACGGGGCGTCCTCCGTACCCTTCGGGTGACGCACACGGTGCATAATCGTCGGCAAATCCTCAGGCAGGGTGTCGCGACGGTCGTACCCCAGGTTTGCCTCCCCCAGGTACGCATACGCGGCCCGATGCAGCGCCGGCGAGAGCGAATGATCAATCGGGTGCCCCAGCACGTAGGCGCGGCGCACGGAAGGTGCCTCACGGTAGGATTCGGTCGGCATGGACTCTCGCTCTCTTTCTCAACACTGGGGCACGGACGGCCGCGGGGGCCACCTCCCATTTTAGCGGGTACACCAGAGGGCGGGCACCGCCCAACTCTCATGGGAACGGCGCCCGCCCTCTGCATCAGCTACAGCTTAGCTACAGCGGTTCGGGTGCTTCGAGCACCACTGGTTGTACTCTTCCACGTAACGCTGGTGCTCAGCGTAAGTGCGGGAGTACTTAGTCTCACCGGAATCCAGGTCGACGGTCACCCAGTAGTAGTACGGGTTCTTCTCCGGAGCGGCAGCGGCCTTGATGGACGCCAGCTGCGGGGAACCAATCGGACCCTTCGGCAGACCCTTATTCGCGTACGTGTTGTACTTGTTGTTCTTGTCTGCCTTCTGCTCCTCCGTCAGGTGGTAAGAGCGGACACCCAAACCGTAGGTTACGGTCGCATCCGACTGAATCAGACCGGAGGTCTCACCATCCGGGTTGTTCAGACGATTCTCGATGATACCCGCAACCGCCACGTAGTCCTTCGGCTGAGCCTCAAGCTCCACGATGGAGGCGATGGTCAGCACCTCGAAGGTCTTCTGGTCGCCGCTCACGCCGGCTTCCTTCAGGTCAGCCTTGGTCTTATCAACCATGGTCTGAATGACCTTCTTGATGTCGGTATCCTTCGGGAAGCGGTACTCACCCGGATGCAGCCAACCCTCAATCGATGGGAAGTTGCTCGGCACGCCGTACTGGGTGTAGTTGCTGACTGCGTCCTCAACCTGCTTGCGGGTGAACGCGCCATCGGAACCCGAAACAATCAAATCGATGGTCTCGGTCACGCGCTTACCCTGCGGAATTGCCAGGTACAGCACGTTGCTGTTCGCCTGAATAATGGTGTTGATGGCACTGGAACTGCTCATGTGTTGCTGCAAGTCGTAGGTTCCAGGCTGCAGGTACTTGCCCTTGCTTTCCTTGCTGTACACCTCGATAAATTTATCAGCATCAGCAATCACACCGGCGGCCTCCAGCTCGTTCGCCACCTGCACAGTAGACTGACCCGAGCGAATCGTGAACGTCACGGCTGTGCCATTACCTCCACCAGAGTAATCGCGCGTCTTGAACGGGTCGTACCGCGCAATAAAAGCGACGGAAATAATCACCAGAGCCGCCACGAACAGCGACATAGCGCTCAGCATGATAGCGCGGCGACGGCGCTTACGAGCACGCAGAGTCGCTACAGAGACGACCTCGTGCTCCAAAGTAATGCCGGTAATACCCTTCTCTTCGTCGGCTTTCGTCGGCGTGAAAAGGTCCAGCCCGCTTTCCTCGGGGTGTTCCTCGGGCTGTTTATTCTGTTCGGTCACTGAAGGTTCTCCGTTTCGTTGACGGCCCCGACCGTGGTCCCTTCTGACTCGGACGGTCGGTCTTCTTCGTGGGCCGGATCGCTCACCTTGTACCCGGCTACAGATTGCCCTGCCTTGAGGGCATCCAGGCTGTACTGCAAAATATTCACAGCCGCCACCTGGTCAACCATAGTCTTAAAATCTCGGCTGGAAACCCCAGCCTCGTGCAGTGCACGGTGAGCGCTCACGGTGGTGAGTCGCTCATCCACCAGCCAAATGTTAATGTGTGTCTTATGTTCGGCATCCAGCTCGGAGCGCAGAGCCTGAGCGTACTCCCGAGCCATCTCGGTCGAGGAGGACTCCCCGCCGCGCATGGTCTTCGGAAGGCCAACGAACACCTCCACCACCTCGTTCACCTCAATCAGCTTGCGCAGAACACGACGATCAGAGTTCTTCTTCTCGTCGCGACGCAGCGTCTTGAGCGGGGTGGCGAGGATGCCGTCAGGGTCGCTGAGGGCGGTGCCGACGCGGGCCTTACCCACGTCGACACCCATCCGCACTCCGCGCTGGAATTCTGCCATATTTAGGCCTGAGCCTGTGCGATAGCGTCGCGAACGGCGTCCAGTGCGGCACCAACCTTGGATGCATCCTGGCCACCACCCTGAGCGACGTCGTCCTTACCGCCGCCGCCACCGCCGAGAACACCGGCAGCAACGCGAACCAGTGCGCCAGCCTTCACGCCGGCGACACGGGCGCCCTCGGTGGTTGCCACGAGAATCACGGGGCGGCCGTTGGATACGCCGGCCACGGCCACCACAGCGGCCTCGGAACCGAAGCGGGAACGCAGATCCAAGGCCAGCTCGCGCACGCCATTGGCGTCCAGCTCGCCGGCATCGTGGGCCAGAACACGCACGGCACCGATGGTCTGTGCGTTCTCCAGCAGCTTGCCAGCCTCAGCCTGTAGCTTCTCGCGACGCAGCTGAGCCAGCTCCTTCTCAGCAGCCTTCAGCTTAGCCAGGGTCTGGTTAATCTTCTCGGGCAGATCTGCGGAGGACTGAACCTTCATCAGGCCGGTCAGCTGGTTCACCAGGGTACGCTCAGCGGCTAGGTGGTTGAATGAGTTCAGACCCACCAGGGCCTCAACACGGCGGTTACCGGAGCCCACAGAGCTCTCGGTCAGCAACGACAGCGAACCAATCTCTGCAGAGGTGCCCACGTGGGTACCACCGCACAGCTCGCGGGAGAAGTCGCCGCCAATCTCAACCACGCGCACCACATCGCCGTACTTCTCACCGAAGAGGCTCATGGCACCCAGCGCCTTCGCCTCGGCCAGCGGCATAACGCGGGTAACCACCTCGTGGTTATCGCGAATGGCGAGGTTAGCAACCTCTTCCACCTCGTGCTTAGCGGACTCGGACAGGCCCTCGCCCCACGCGAAGTCAAAGCGCAGGTAGCCTTCCTTGTTGAAGGAGCCGCGCTGGGTTGCCTCCTTGCCGAGCACCTGGTGCAGGGCGGCGTGGATGATGTGGGTACCCGAGTGTGCCTTCTCACCGTCGCGGCGTCGCTGCACGTCCACCTGTGCCACAACATCGGCACCAACGTGAACCTCACCCTCGCGTACGACGGCACGGTGAACGCTCAGGCCCTTGACGGGCTGCTGAACGTCCTGAACGTCAATGATGAAGCCGTTACCGGTGATAACACCGGTGTCGGCTGCCTGGCCACCGGCCTCGGCGTAGAACGGGGTCTCGTCCAGAACAACCTCGATCTTGTCGCCAGCCTTAGCGACAGGCACGGACACGCCGTCCACCAGGATGGCGCGCAGCTTGGTCTCGGTACGCAACTCGGTGTAACCGGTGAAGATGGAGCCGCGCTCGTCCACGAGCCTACGCAGCTCGGAGAGGTCAGCAAACGCACCCTTCTTAGCCTTAGCGTCTGCCTGCGCACGGTGACGCTGCTCAGCCATCAGCTCACGGAATGCCTTCTCGTCAACCTTCACACCGGCCTCAGCGGCCATCTCGAGGGTCAGGTCAATCGGGAAGCCGTAGGTGTCGTGCAGTGCGAAGGCCTCAGCACCGGAAACGGAGTTCGAGCCGTCCTTCTTAGCTGCGGCCACAGCCTCTTCCAGGCGCTCAGTACCGGTCTCAATGGTGTGCAGGAAGGCCTTCTCCTCGGCGTACGCAATGCGGGAGATGCGCTCGAAGTCGTCAGCCACGTACGGGAAAGCGCCCTTCATCGCGTCACGCGAAGCCGGGAGCAGCACGGGCAGACAAGGCTCGGTCACGCCCAGCAGGCGCATAGCGCGGATTGCACGGCGCATCAGGCGGCGCAGAATGTAGCCGCGACCCTCGTTCGAAGGGGTCACGCCATCGGCAATCAGCATGAGCGAAGAGCGGATGTGGTCGGCCACCACGCGCATACGCACGTCGTCCTCGTAGCCCTCGTCCTCAGCGGACTCAGAGCCGTGGTACTTCTTGCCGGAGAGCTTGGAGGCTGCATCCAGCACGGGACGCACCTGGTCGGTCTCGTAGAAGTTCTCGACACCCTGCAACAGCATAGCCAGGCGCTCAACGCCCAGGCCGGTATCGATGTTCTTCTTGGGCAGGTCACCCAGAATCTCGAAATCATCCTTGCCGATGCCCTCGCCACGCTGGTACTGCATGAACACGAGGTTCCAGATCTCGATGTAGCGGTCGTCGTCAGCCGCAGGGCCGCCTTCCTTACCGTAGGCGGGGCCGCGGTCATAGAAAATCTCGGAGTCGGGACCTGCAGGGCCGGGCTGGCCGGTGGACCAGTAGTTTTCCTTCATACCCATGCGCTGAATACGCTCAGCCGGGAAGCCCACCTTGTTGTGCCAAATGTCGAAGGCCTCATCGTCACCCTCGTAAATGGTGACCCACAGACGCTCAGGATCCAGGCCGAAGCCACCCTGATCCTGCGGGGTGGTCAGCAGCTCGTAGGCGAAGGGAATCGCCTGCTCCTTGAAGTAATCACCGAAGGAGAAGTTACCGGCCATCTGGAAGAAGGTACCGTGACGAGCGGTCTTACCGACCTCTTCGATATCCAGGGTGCGGATGCACTTCTGCACGCTGGTTGCACGGGAGAACGGAGGGGTCTCACGGCCCAGGAAGTAGGGAATGAACGGGACCATACCGGCGATGGTGAACATGGCGCCGGGTTCGTTCGAAATCAGCGATGCCGAAGGCACCACGGTGTGGCCGCGGGAAGCGAAGAAATCGATCCAGCGCTTGGAAATCTCCTGTGAGAGCATCTCGTTCCTTTGAATAATCTGTACGAAATTCTAAATAGTCTACTGACCTATGGTGCCTCTCCGCGCGCAAAATGGCTAATCGAGAGGCCTTTGAAGGCTCCTCGCAACACCCTGCGCAACGGTCGGACAGTCCAGCAGACGGCGGCCTTTCGGCCTAAGTCTAGTTAGTTGAAGAAGCCGTCCCCGAGCTCGCGGTCGCGGGCGATGCGCTGCTCGCGGGCCTTCTCCAACGAGGCAATCTGCGACTCCACCTCAATGAGCTCACGCTCGGCAATGCGGCGGTTAGCGGCCTCAATCTCGGTCGAGCTCATGTTCCTCTCCCAGGTGTCCAGGGAGCCGGGGCGCAGGTCCTGCTTCTGACGCTCCACCTTGGCGTTGAGCTCCATCTCCTTCTCCTGCATACCTTCGCGCACGCGGGCGGCGAACTCGACGGCCTTCAGGGCGTAGGGCTGCAGGGGCTTACCGAGGGGCGAATCGAAGAATTTTGCCATCTGAGACTCCGGGTTGAGGGCCAGCTCGCCATGCTCGCGTTGGAGCAGGGCACTACCGGGGGTACGCTGTGCAGGCTTGGAGGAAGCTCGACGGGAAGCGAGGTAGCCCGCCGCGGCGCCAGCACCGAGCAGAAGAACGGATCGAAGCAGACCCATTAGTTCTCACCACCCGCGGTCGAGGAGGTGCCGCCATGCTGACCGGACTTGCTACCGCCACGGAAGGCCTGGCGCACACCGTAGGAGAAAGAAGCCACCTTAATCAGCGGCTGACCCACGGTCGAGGTCACCAGCGAGGACAAGGCCGAAACGTTCGCGGAAGCATCCGAAACATTCGAGGTGATGTCGTCAACCTTCTCAAGTTGCTCATTAGTGGTCACCACAGTGCGGGTCACCTCTTCAATGAGCGGGGCGGTGCTCTGGTTGAGTGAACGAATCGTCACAATCAGCTCATCAAACACCTTGGTCAGGCGAATAATGGGAAGGGCCAGCAGAGCCACGAGAATCGCAAAAACTCCCGCCGCAATCAGGCCTGCAATATCTCCGCCAGTCATCTGTACCTCATTTCGCGTAACGCATGGTGCTTATCAATAGTCGTACTCACCGGCACGCCGCCATGGCGCATCGGCCGGACTGTATACACAGTTCAATCCCTTATTCTAGTCGAAAATTCCTTCTCGCGCCCCTTAAACTCTCATGAAACTCTCAGGATTGAACAATTCACAGGTTCCCAAAAGAGTCGACGCGAAGCCCGCATCCCGGGACTCAATCCCCCAAGCCGAGCCCTTAAACGGGAACAACCCGTCCCCCACCGAAACGGTACGGAACGGGTTGCTTCTCGAAAAATCGAGATTATGCCAGACGCGAGTAGTACTCAACGACCAGCTGCTCGTCGCAGACCACGGGGATCTCTTCGCGCTTGGGCTTACGCTCAAGCTTTGCGTGCAGCTTCTCAATCTCAACGTTCAGGTATGCCGGAACCTCGGGCAGAACTGCCTGGTTCTCGCCAGCAGCCGCAGCCTGGAAGGGAACAGTCTTCTCAGCCTTGGGGTGAACATGAATCAGCTGGCCGGGCTTGACGTGGAACGAGGGGCGGTCCACGCGAACACCGTCAACCAGAATGTGACGGTGAACAACCATCTGACGTGCCTGAGCAATGGTGCGGGCGAAACCTGCACGCAGAACCAGGGCATCGAGGCGGGTCTCGAGCAGCTCGACCAGGTTCTTACCGGTCTGGCCCTCAACGCGCTTTGCCTCGAGGTATGCGCGGCGCATCTGTGCCTCGCGGATGTTGTACTGAGCGCGCAGACGCTGCTTTTCCTTCAGCTGGGTAGCGTAGTTGGAGTCAGCCTTCTTGCGGGCACGGCCGTGCTGGCCGGGGCCGTAAGGACGACGCTCGAGGTACTTTTCTGCCTTCGGGGTCAGAGCAATGCCCAGGGCACGGGACTGACGCACGGTATGGCGGGTGCGGTTGTGCTTAGCCACAATCTACCTTTCTATGTGAGGCTCCTGCACCCGTGAGGGTGGGGCCTCGGTCTATTGGATACTGGCCTCCTCGGGTGACCTCGCCGTAGCCCGCGCGCGACCGATTCGGTCGTTGCTGCACGGCGGTGAGGCGGAGAGCGCGAGGCAGAGTACCTCGCAGCTACATTACTCATGCCCCCACGGATGCGGGCATAGCAATTGCCAGACCCGTCAAGCTTACCGGATGCGCCCCGGCTTTACCAGCCTTATGGAAAATCTTTACCCCACATTACCGTTCATGTGTGTTTTTGATACTTACCCACATAAACCCAACAAGGAATATTTGCACCCGTCAGAGCTATTTAGGCACGCCCTCTCCGGAAAATTGCGGCGCCGTAATGTTGGATTGTAATCATTTCGTTATTTTTAACCTGTGAATCTATGGGAATAGCTTGCTTTCAAGCTCGCATATCGCCTAGACTAAAGAACATAACAAGCTTGACCTCCGCCCTTCCGGGATTGGCCGACAGTCAAGATGTCTATCACAACTCAAACTCTCATGCGGTGCGCAGTACGACCGAGGTACTGCGCACCGCATTTTGTATACGCTCACCGCTTGCGGCGGCCGGTTCGTGCGGATAGTTTGTGCGACTAACCGGCCGGTGCGGTTAGTGACATCGTTAGTCAGCCCGGCTATTCCGTGCGGCTAGTTACCGCCGTCAAGAATCCTGCGGATACGCTCGCGGCGCTCCGTCAACGTACGCTCAAAACCATGCTGAGTCGGCTCGTAATACACCGTGCCGCGCAGGGTATCCGGCAGGTACTGCTGCGCCGCCACGTGGCCCGGCGCATCATGCGCATAAATGTAGCCGTCACCGTGACCAAACTGCTTAGCCCCCGCATAATGGGCGTCACGTAGATGCACCGGAACCTGCCCCGAAGCACCCGCCCGGACATCCGCAATGGCGCGGTTAATCGCGTTATACGCGGCGTTCGACTTCGGCGCAAGCGCACAATAAATCACCGCCTGCGACAGGATAATGCGCGCCTCCGGCATGCCCACCAGCGCCACCGACTGCGCCGCAGCCGTCGCCACCTGCAGGGCCTGCGGATCAGCCAGACCAATATCCTCACTCGCCAAAATCATGATGCGACGCGCCACAAAACGCGGATCCTCGCCGCCCTCCAGCATGCGCGCCAAGTAGTGCACCGCGGCATCCGCGTCAGAGCCGCGCATGGACTTAATGAACGCGCTCACCACGTCATAATGCTGATCGCCCGAACGATCGTAACGAATCGCGGCGCGGTCCACGGCCTCCACGGCGTGCGCCAGCGTGATGCGCACGGGCGCGGCGGGTTCCGGGCCCTTCTCCCCTGCCGGGTCCTCCGAGTCTTCGGCGGAGCGGGCAGATTCTACCGAAGCCTGTTCAGCCTCACTAAACGCAATCGCAGCCGCCGCCTCCAGGGAAGTCAGGGAGCGGCGAGCGTCGCCTCCGGAAACCGCCGCGAGGTGGGCGCGCGCATCCGCGTCAATCACCGCCGCGCCGCCAAAACCGCGCGGGTCGGCCAGGGCACGGTCAATCAGACACTCAATATCGGACTGCTCCAGCGAATGAACCCGCAGTAGCAGCGAGCGCGAAAGCAACGGCGCAATAATGCTGAACGACGGGTTCTCCGTCGTAGCCGCCACCAGAATCACCCAGCGGTTCTCCACACCGGGCAGGAGCGCATCCTGCTGAGCCTTCGTGAAACGATGAATCTCATCCAGGAAGAGCACGGTGGTTATGCCGTACATATCGCGGTCGAGTAGCGCCTGGTCCATGACCGCGCGCACATCCTTCACGCCCGCAGTAATCGCCGAAAGTTCCACGAACTTACGGCCCGGCGCGCGCGCAATCACATGCGCCAGGGTGGTCTTACCCGTACCCGGAGGGCCGTACAGAATCACCGAGGACGGGCCAGCCGGGCCGGCGTTCTCCCCCGCCAGCACGCGCAGGGGCGAGCCGGGGGTCAGCAGGTGCTCCTGGCCGAGAACCTCATCAATCGTGCGCGGACGCATACGCACCGCCAACGGCGCACGAGACGTCGACCGGGCAGAGCGTGCACGCGACACAGAGGCACGCGAGGAGGCGGGCTCCTCAGCGGGCGCACCAATCAGGCTCACGCGGTCCCCGTCATCGGGCAGCTCAAGATCAAAGAGGGAATCAGCCATAGTCTTACTCTATCGTTTCAAAGGCTTGAGGCGGGCGCGGGGTGTGGATTTACAGGCGTGGATTTAGCTCGCGGCGTGAAGCCACATGGGTTTTCGATGGGGTTTCGATAGGTTAGTGTCTTCGCCGCGGGTTCATAACCCAGGGGTAAAGTTACAGATCCGGGGCAATCCGCTAGCCCAACGAGGGCGCTGAACTAGCCCCTCGAGGGCGCCGGCTTAGAGGGTCTCACTATCGAGGATCAGAGTCACCGGGCCGTCGTTGACCAGCTCCACCTGCATGTCCGCACCGAACACGCCGGTCTCCACGTGCAGGCCACGCTCACGAAGCGCCTGAACATAGTCGTTGAACAGCGGCTCACTCACCGGACCGGGTGCGGCGGCAGACCAGGAGGGGCGGCGGCCCTTCTTCGCATCTCCGTACAGGGTGAACTGGCTGACCGCCAGCACGGGTGCGCCCTCATCCAGCAGGGACTTCTCCCCCTCCAGCAGGCGCAGGTTCGCGGTCTTATCGGCAAGCTTCGCAACCTGCGCCGCACCGTCACCGTGCGTGATACCGACCAGCACCAGGTAGCCGGGCTGCTCAATCGCGCCGACCGTCTCACCCGCCACGCGCACCGCCGCGCGGGTCACGCGCTGAATAACTACTCGCATCGTTCACCTTTCATCATGGAACCGGCCTTCGCCGGGCTCATACATTTCACATATTTATAGCGAGCGCGCTGGATACGTAGCCGCCCCGGTTTAGCCAGCCGCCATCAGAGCGTGCCGCGCAGCTGCACGGCACGCAAAAACTGGTTCGCCGCCCGCGGAGTACGAAACTCAATAAACCGCTTCTGCAGATGCTGCCCGCGAGCCTCCGCCAACAACTCCCCGACGTGCGGGTAGCTCCTCCACGTGTACCGAATCATGTTGTCCGGGTCGCGCAGAATATTCCACAGCGGCGGCTCAACATTATCCGCCCACAGCTTCTGACCCGTCACCGCGCGGCGGACCGTCCGACGAACCACACGCCACATGACCACCGCGCGGCTATAGCGCAGGTAAATCACCACATCCGCACGCTCCAGCAGACGGCCGCGCACCTGCGGATACTGCCACTCCGTAATCCACTCAGGCCGCTCAATAAGCGCCTGAACATCCGCCTCAAAACCGGGGCGCGGAGTCCAGCTCGGCCCCCAGTGCAGCGAATCCATCTCCGTGTGCGGAATGCCCAGGATGCGCCCCAACCGCGCCGCAAACGTCGTCTTACCGCTACCGCTCGGGCCGGCAATCAGGATGCGCATGCTCCCCTCCCCTTTGTCTAGTACACAGATCGGCACGCACACCAGTTGATACAAAAGGTGGGCTGCGACCCTGCACCAGCAGAATACACAGCCCACCCTCAACGGCGGCCCCGGCAAGACTCGAGCCCGAGCCTCACAGCCCAAAGCTCAACACCCCGCCGGGTTCACGCCGCACAGCCTCACACCCCCACGGGGCGCACGACCAAAGACTAAAGAAGATTATTCCTCGTCCTTCTTCTTCGGCTTGAAGTCAACGCCAGCTTCCTTACGCTGCTCCGGGGTAATCGGTGCAGGTGCGGCAGTCAGCGGGTCGTAGCCGTTACCGGTCTTCGGGAACGCGATAACCTCGCGAATCGAGTCAACACCGGCCAGCAGGGACACGACACGGTCCCAACCGAACGCAATACCACCCATGGGCGGGGCGCCGTACTTGAACGCATCCAGCAGGAAGCCGAACTTCTCCTGAGCCTCTTCCTCGCCAATGCCCATCACGCCAAACACGCGTTCCTGCACGTCACGGCGGTGAATACGGATCGAGCCGCCACCAATCTCGTTACCGTTGCAGACAATGTCGTAAGCGTAGGCAAGAGCCGAACCCGGGTCAGTATCGAAGGTATCCAGGAATTCAGGCTTCGGGGAGGTGAACGCGTGGTGCACAGCAGT
>OFDA01000308.1_pt1 | contig 20623 bp, 20 predicted proteins | sample 1520921 | NCBI WGS metagenome assembly OFDA01 (sample SAMEA2699028, study PRJEB24076) | metagenome
TTTTGGCAGTTTAGTAGGTGAATTATAAGGATTGGGAGGACTAAGCTTAAATTGGTTAAAAAATATACAGATTTTATGGATGAGATATCTGAGGATGCATTATATGAAGGACTCTTAGCATATGGGTTTTTCGCTGATAAGCTTCCTCCAGTATTTAATGCGATTTCTTTTTTTCATTATTGTGAGAATCTTTCAGATTCTTTTTCGAAAGGATGGAATAAATATATAACATTTAGAGTAATACGTAATAATGGGGTACCACGTATTATGGGAATTCCAAATCCTTTCAAATATCAAAGGTTGTGCTTTGCGCTTAAATCAAATTGGGATTTAATAAAAGAACACTTTCATAGACAGACTGATAATCAAGACTATCGTATCAGTCGAATTCATATTCGTAAAGCGCCTAATAAAAAATGTATATTTAAGATGAGGTATAATAACTGGCATAATGATGAAAATCCAGAATTAGATTTATTGATTCAAGATAATGGAATTAGTCATATTTTAATTAAGGCCGACTTATCAACCTGTTTTCCGAGTATTTATACTCATTCAATTCCATGGGCTTTTGTCGGAAAAGAGTTGGCAAAACAAAATTATTCAGATAAAGATGCCTGGTATAACAAAATAGACTCAAATTGCTCAGATATGCATAACGGTGAGACACATGGAATTCTTATAGGGCCACATACCTCAAACCTTATATCTGAAGTCATATTAACGGTTATTGATAAGACCCTATATGATAAGGGATATCGATATATCCGCAATATAGATGATTATGAGTGTTATGTTCGTAGTTATGATGAAGCACAACGTTTTCTAGCAGATCTTGAATCAACACTTGATGAATTTGATTTACGCTTAAATCATAAAAAAACAAAAATAATTAATTTACCAATGGAAATGGATAAAGACTGGAAACATGAATTGCGTGCATTACCTTCTGTTAATACAAATGATACAGTCAAATTCGCACAAGCTAACAAATTTATTGATATTGCTTTAAAGTTAGCTATGGAAAATGATGATATTGCGATTATTAATTATGCTATAAAGAAAATGAAGAGCTTGACACTTGATAAAGAAGCCAAAAAATTAGCGGCAAAACGATTCATGCATATGGCAGCTATTTATCCATATCTTCTTTGTTTAATGGAAGAGTATGTATTTTTTCCATATCAAGTTGATAAGAATACTATTAAGAAATTTTCTGATGCAATATATCGTGAGGCGATGAAAATAAATGACTATGCTAGCCTTTGTTATACGATTTATTTTGCAATAAAGTTTGATTTCGTATTAGATGAATTTGATAGTGACTGGCGAAGAGGTCAAGACTATATATTTAATAGTAAAGATTGCTTATTATTAGTTATGGCATGGCTTTACTTTATGAAAGCTAATAGAGGGAAACGAGATGCAACACAAATAAAACCATTCAATAAGCTTGCACGAGAATTGAAGAAAAATGATATGGATCAATATTGGTTATTCTGCTATGAGGTTTTGAGTTATGGTAATTTAGCAGGTGACTGGAAAAAAATGAAGAAAAAACATGTAAGCTTTATTGATTCATGGATAACAACTGAATGGTATAAAAAAAGCTCTAATTGAATTTTGTGATTAAAATATAAGTAGATTATTGGTGGAGGGGTAGTATTATATTTTGAATGAACTGATAGTTCGTGAAAAACTTAGAAGGTAATAAGCTTGTAATTATTGAATTTATTGTATTATTAATTGTTTTTCGAGGATATATGTAATCGATGAGGCGTAATATAAGCGATTTAGATTTTACTATTTGCTGCACAGTTACTTTCTTCAGCAAGAAGAGGAGCACTCCATCGAATTTGAATAATGGAAAGTATTGTCCTCATCTTGTTATAAAGGGCTCTGATCAGCTGTTAGGTGTAAACTTTATTGATGGTGAGGATGTTACCTTTGATAAACAAATAGGAGCTAATGCGCTACCACTTTATGAAACTGTAGATTATTCTGCTCTACAAGCAGGTACAGAGTTCCTTATTATGGATAGTGATAATGTTGTTGGTGAAGGGATTGTAAAAGAAATCTTTCAACATAAACCGTATGGGAGTAAATAACTATGGGCTATAAAAATGTATGTGTAAACTGCCGGATTTCCTTGTCGGAGGGCACAAACTACGAGTTTTTTAACAGAAATAAAACCTGCCCTAACTGTAAAGGTAAAATGTACTTTGTGAACGAGAAGTTCAAAGCCCCTAAAAAATCTAATGATAAAGAGTGGAAGATTATCGAGTACTTGCTATTGAGTGGGTATGACTTCCGCAATCCTTATTGTGGATATGAGCAATGCATTTATTTTGAGTTCCCTAAGAACCTGCAAGAGGCAGAGGCGTTTATTCGTGAGATGCGAAAGTTAAAGTAATCACTATTATTGGAGTTTAAATGATTAAGATTGTTGATGGAAAACCTTATTTAGATCAAGTAAAAGAGCTAATTCAAGAGTATACGCAGTGGCTTGGCCGCGATTTATCCTTTCAAAATTTAGATAAGGAATTAGCCGATATTGCTGAAAAATATACAGCGCCAAATGGTGAATTATTGGTTGCTATCGATGATAATGATGTAGTGCTCGGCATGGTAGCGTATTATCAGCATAGTGATACACGCTGTGAAATGAAACGCCTCTACGTACGTCCTGCAGGGCGTGGACATGCGTTAGGTGATCGTTTGATTGAAAGCATCATGGACCGCGCTAAGGCTTCCGGATATAAAGAAATGGTGTTAGATACAATTGAACCGTTGCAGGCAGCAATCCATTTGTATAAGAAGCATGGCTTTATTGAATGCGAGCCGTATTATCATAACCCTATGGACGATGTTATCTATATGAGCAAGGAACTCGATTGATAGAGACTATTTAGTTTAATAGAGCTTATTTAGTCTTATAGTCTATTTAAATGGTAGATACCATTTATTTGATAGCATATATCTCGGGAGTTGGTGGAGGAGCTTTTATGGAGATTACATATACTGAGGAGCGAAATTTTACGTCCCAGCAAGTAGCAGAGTTATTTCTGTCTGTTCGTTGGGTGGTAGGTAAATATCCTAATCGATTACATAAGGCTTTAATGAATTCCTCTCGTGTGATTAGTGCTTGGGATGGCGATCGCTTAATAGGTCTTATTCGTATCATGGACGATAGTGAACTTGTGTGCTTCATCAATTATGTGTTGGTTCATCCTGATTATCGGGGCCGAGGTATTGCAGGTCATTTGTTAGAAATGGTGAAAGACACTTACAAGTCGTATTTGTATATCAATGTTATGATTGGCGACAGCAAGAATGCGACCTTTTACGAGAAACATGGATTTAAGGTAAAAGAGAATTCCTTACCGATGCAATATCGTAATGTACCTAAATATACGAAATCATAAAATAAATTAGTGTTGATTAAATGTTATTTCGGCAATCTATTTGGGAGTGTAGAGATGGATAAGATATGGAATTATAAAAATTTTAATATGGTTGTTGAGTTAGATGTATCAGGAGAGTTCATTTATAATGGTATTCATGAGATAAATCGATTGACGGGTTTTTCGAATGATGGTGCTACATTTTTTGCCTTATATAGCCTAGCGGTTGGGGTTGAGCGATTGCAAAAGATTGTTTACGTGCTTTGGGGTATGGATTGTTTTGATAATGAAGAAGCCTTTGAGAAAAGTTTAATTACACATAGCCATACAGGCCTACGGGATATAGTGAATGAGTGTCTTGGGCGTAAGGGTGAAAGTATAAGTTTTAGTGCACGTGAGAATGAATTTCTATTATTGTTAACTCAATTTTATAATTCTGCTAGATATAGTCGCTTTAATATTGATGGCGAATGGGCAAAAGAAGTTCATCTGTTGAGGTCATATATTGGTAAGTATGTTGATGATAATATTGATGATACCATTGACCCTAAAAGACTTATAGCTACAGATAAAGTTAAAGAATTTTTTGGTCGAGTAGTGGGGAATATTACTAAAAAGTATTATGATTTTATTAAAAAGGGAAGTCGTATTAATAATACATATACATATGAACTTAAATCTGATTCTAAGGCGGGGAAAATTTTTTTAGGAAATTATAAAAAAAATTCTCTTATTGAAGGACAAATAGATGAACGAATTGCTTTAAAGGAACTTTTAATTTATTTAAGATGCTCAAAGGATAAAACGCCTTATTTTAAATTTGTTGATGAAATAGAACCTTTAGAATTTGATCCATATATGGTAATGGAGTATTTGGAGGAAATAGTTTCTGGGAATATTCCGCAAGACTTAATAGATACTGTTGATTATCTATATGGTGAAAATAAATACTCTATTGATAGAGTTGAAACAGTTGATTTGTTTGCAAATTCTATGGTTTGCTTTGATGGGCTAATAAAAGAAGATTGTTGGAATATAATTCAGAAAATAGAAGCTAAAAATTTAGAGTTAGAGGATATTGAACAATTAAAAGAAAATAGACAGTTTGTAGAGGATGAAGATATTCTTGTTATTCTTGATAAAGTAATTCAAATAACTGAAGATTATCATAAAAATAGGGGTGAGAATACGAAAGTTTTCCATGATAATATCAAAAAGCTTTCAAGTGAATATCAAGAATATTATAAGGTAGATAATTGTGAGGATTAGTATAATTCACAAAGCGACACCCGCAGATTTAGATTTAGTGACACATATAGAAGCAACTTGTTTTCCTCCGGCAGAGGCGGCGCCTCGTGAGGCTTTTAAGGAACGATTAGACCATTATGCAGGTCAGTTTTTAATTGCCTTTGATGAAACTACACCAATTGGTTTTATCGATGGCTTCGTATCTGATGATGAAATCTTAACGGATGAGATGTTTGCCGATGCTTCTTTGCATAACCCTAACGGTGCATGGCAGATGATATTTGGCTTGAATACATTGCCAGAATACCGCAATCGTGGTGTAGGTGGTCAGTTGATTGAGGCATTTATCGACCTTGCAAGAGAGGAAAACCGAAAGGGTGTAATTCTAACCTGTAAGGAAGAAAAGATACCTTATTATGCCAAGTTTGGTTTTGTAAATGAAGGGGCGTCAACGTCGGATCATGGCGGTGCCAAATGGTATCAGATGCGGGTTGTGTTTTAGCAGTTTAGTTATTGCAATATAGTTATTAATAGATAAAAATAAATTATAGAATTTTAAGGACATTTCTACAGATTATTGTAATGAGAAGCTAAAACTCCGCTTAGTGGTTGCGTTTTAGCTTCTTTTTTGCTGAAAAGTGTAGATTTTACAAGGATAGCAGTACCCCTATATGTTTATTGACACTGTATACCCCTCATGCTACGATGAGGAAAATCACATATGATTGGGTTAGGTGTCTATTGACTTAATAGAGAATTTGGTACAAGCCAAAGCGGTCACGCCACTGTAACAGCGAGGTACTTTGCATAGAGGGTGAAATGCTCTCGGTCACTGAAGTTTTTGGGAAGGCGCAAAGTAACGTTAAACTGAAGCCAGGAGAACTGCCTAATTAACAATTGCCGATTGACCTGCGAGAGACAGGGATGGGGATTGATATAGATGGATTTATACTAGCTATGCATAGTTGAAAGCTCATACTATATGCTAGCTTATTAGGCGTGGTAGTTAGTCTAACTGAGATGATAGCCCGTTTCCTCTTCGTGGGGAAACGGGCTTTTTATGTGAACTTATAGTGATAGTTTTAGTTGAGAGAAGAGAGGTACTTATGTTCAAACAAAAGAAGTTTATGGCGTATTTAGTCACTGTTTTCCTCCTAATTGTTAGTATGCTCCTCGCTGCATGTGGAGGTCCTAGTGAGATGAAAAAAGATACACCGCAAAATAGTAAGCCTATCGAAATCACAGATGTAACAGGGCGTACGGTAACGCTTAAAAAGCCAGCAGAGAGAGTTGTTTTACAATGGAGTGGTGCCGGTGGCCCATTCTTTACGATTTCCGCACTTATGGGCAAGGATACGCCGAAGGTTATTGCTGGCATGGATACATCCTTACAGGATTACAGGGCGGATATGTGGAAGCACTTTACTGCTGAAATGCCTGAATTAGCTAAGATTCCAGTAGTTGGTACTATCGGTGATAAAACATTTAATGCTGAGCAAGTTGTGGCATTAAATCCAGATGTTATTTTTATTCCTGTAGATTTGAAAGATCAGTACGAGTCTGATGCAAAACCAAAAATGGATGCTGCTGGTATCCAGACTATTTATATAGATTACCATGCAGAAAAATTGGAAAGTCATCAAAAATCCATTGAAGCCATCGGTAAGGCTTTGGGCAAAGAAGAACGAGCTGCAGAAATTAGCAAGTTCTATACGGATCGCGTGACAAGAGTTCTCGACCGTGTTAGTAAAATTAACAAGCCAAAACCAACTGTTTATATTGAAGTTGGCATGAATGGTCCAGAAGAATTTGGTAACTCCTTTAGTGGGAACTACTCTTGGGGTGCTTTGGCCACTATGGCTGGTGGTGATGTAATCACCAAGGATGCTGTTAAGAAATCCTCTCCTATTAATCCGGAATTTGTATTAGAGAAAAATCCAGATATCATCATGATTATGGGTTCTTACTGGCCTAAGAAACCAACCTCTATGCGGTTAGGTTTTGAAGCAACCGAAGATTCGTCTCAAGCGTTGTTGAAAGCTTTCACCACAGAACGTCAAGGTTGGAGCGAATTAAAAGCTGTTGAAAATAAACAAGTTTACTCTGCGCATCATGGCCTTCCTCGCGAAGTATTTGATGCAGCAGTTTTTGAATATTTAGCAAAAACCTTCTATCCTGAAGAGTTTGCGGATGTAGATCCAGAAGCTACACTGAAAGAGTTCTATGACAAATTCTTGCCATACTCTTATAGTGGCATCTGGTTTATGCATATGAATTAAGAGTGTGTGTAGAAGGAGTTGATGGAGTAAAACTATATACATGCTGTCGTACATTGTGTTTATTAGAATGTATTGAGTTTTGAATTTTGAATCGAGGTATTCTATGGTTAAGAAAAAGAAGTTTATGGCCTATCTTGCCACGGTGCTCCTGCTAGTTGTGAGCATGATTATGACAGCTTGTGGTGGTCCAGCAGATACGAAAAAGGATGCGGCACAATCTGGCAAACAAATTGAAATTACCGACGTAACGGGTCAAAAGGTTACGTTAAAAAAACCAGCAGAACGCGTAGTAGTTCAATTGAGTGCCTCTGGAGGTGCGTTCTTGACTATGGCTGCATTGCAAGGTAAAGATGTAGCTAAGACTATTGTTGGCATGGACCCATATTTGAGCAAATTGCGTACAGATATGTGGGATCGCTATAAAGCGGACGTTCCAGAATTGGAACAAATTCCTCTTATCGGTAACGTAAATGACAAAACATTTGATGTGGAAAAAGTTATTTCCTTAAACCCAGATGTTATTTTCATGCCTTTATACTTTAAAGATCAATATGAAGCTGATTACAAACCTAAAATCGATGCAGCTGGTATTCCAACTATCTATATCGATTACCATGCTGAAAAGCTTGAAAATCACCAAAAATCTATTGAAGCTATCGGTAAAGCATTGGGTAAAGAAGAGCGTGCAGCAGAAATCAACAAGTTCTATACTGACCGTTTAACAAGAGTTATGGACCGCATTAGCAAAATCAATAAACCAAAACCAACTGTTTATATTGAAACAGGTAACGAAGGTCCAGAAGGTTTAGGTTTTGCCTATAGTGCAAATGTAGCCTGGGGCGCATTAGCAACTCAAGTTGGTGGCGACCTTATTACAAAAGATGTAGTTCAAAAAGCAGGTCCTGTTAACCCAGAATTTATTTTGGAAAGAAACCCAGATATCATCATGATTATTGGTTCTTACTGGCCTAAGAAACCGACTTCCATGCGTTTAGGTTTTGATACAAATGAAGCAAAATCTCAAGAGTTATTGAAAGCTTTCACCACAGAACGTCAAGGCTGGCCTGAATTGAAAGCCGTTCAATCTAAAAATGTTTTCTCTACTCACCATGGTTTGCCTCGTGAAGTATATGACGTTGCAGTATTCGAATACTTAGCTAAAACATTCTATCCTGAGGAATTCAAGGACGTAGATCCTGAAGGCACACTTAAGGAATTCTATGATAAATTCCTTCCATTCTCTTACGGTGGCGTTTGGTTCATGCATTTAAACTAAGAAGGGGTTTTGTATAGTGACAGATACTAACAATCAGTACGATTATAAAAAACAGAGTTATAAAAAACTATTGTTCATTATTATCGGATTGATCATTTGTGCGGTAAGTTTTGTTACCGATATTATTGTAGGCCCTGCATCACTTACGTTAAGTGATGTATGGCTTGCATTAACAGACCCAGCAGAGGTTTCCAAAAACGCATATGTTATCATTTGGTCGATTCGTCTTCCGACGGCTATAATGGCATTGCTTGTAGGGGCTTCTTTGGGCATTGCTGGTGCTGGCATGCAGACTATCCTTGATAACCCGTTATCTAGCCCATATACACTTGGTATATCCGCAGGAGCTGGCTTCGGTGCCTCTCTTATGGTTGTTGTAGGCGCTAGTGCATTAGAGTTTCTAGGTGTCTTTATGGTTCCATTTGGCGCCTTTGTATTTGCTAGTTTGACGAGTTTCTTTATCTATTCCATCAATAAGATTAAGAATTTTTCCTCTGAAACGATGATTCTCGCCGGTATCGGTATGATGTTCTTGTTCCAAGCGCTTCAATCCTTGATGCAATATATGGCATCTCCTGAGGCCCTTCAAAACATCGTGTTCTGGACGATGGGGAGTTTAGCTAAGGCAAATTGGGTTAACATCTCTATTGTTCTTATCGTGCTAGCAGTCATGCTCCCGCTTATGATGCGTGAATCTTGGCGTTTAACAGCATTAAAATTAGGCGATGAAAAGGCTTCCGGTCTTGGTGTTAATGTTGAAAGCTTACGTGTAAAAGTGTTTGCATTCATCTCCATCATTACAGCCGTTGCTGTTTCTTTCGTTGGAACTATTGGTTTTATCGGTATTGTAGGTCCGCATATTGCACGTATGCTTGTAGGTGAGGATCAACGGTATTTCTTACCTCTCTCTGCAGTGTGTGGCATGGCGATTTTGTCTCTTGCATCTATTGCGAGTAAGATGCTCGTTCCTGGGGCGATGTTCCCAATCGGTATTGTGACGGCAATCATCGGTGTACCTTTCTTCTTCTCGTTGGTATTAACTAGGAAAAGGAGCTATTTCAAATGATTGAAGTTCATAATCTAACCTTTGGTTATTCCTCCACGGAAGATGGGCAAATCTTAAAGGGCGTTGATTTTGCTGCTAAAACAGGTAAATTGACTGCGCTCATTGGTACTAACGGTGCTGGTAAATCTACACTTTTAAAAATAATTATGGGTATCTTGAAAGGCAAGGGCGAGATTTCCGTTAATGGTAAACCTGTATCTCAATATTCTACAAAGGATTTTAGTAGTACAGTGAGCTATTTGTCTCAAGATAATGACTGTAAAGTCAATCTATCTGTTTTTGAAGTCGTTATGCTAGGGCGCATGGGCTCCATGTCCTTCCGCGTAAGTGATGAGGATATTGCAGCCACACAAGAGGTATTGGAACGGTTGAATTTACAGTGCTTTGCATCGCGCAGCATCATGGAGCTCAGCGGTGGTCAACGCCAACTTGTGTTCATGGCGCAAGCCCTTGTAAAAGAACCTAAAATCTTAATTCTTGATGAACCGACAAGTGCTTTAGATTTGTACAAGCAATTTGACTTATTAACATTGCTAAAAAATCTGACTCAAGAAAATGATTTTACAACGCTCGTAACATTGCATCATCTTGATCTGGCGGCTATGTTCGCAGATGAAATCATCGTGCTTAAAGAGGGTACAGTATACGCTCAAGGCGCGCCGAAAGACATCTTTACAGAAGCCATGATGGAAGATGTATACCGTGTTAGAACGAAAATTTATATCGATGACAATGGTTTACCTCATGTTATTCCATTAGAAGCTATTATTAATTAATAGGATTCTTTGTGATTAAGCTAATCTATTATAGTGTTGGCACTATCTGTTATAGATATTTATTGACGTGAATCCTTCTATATTAATAGGCTGTAAGGCCATTAGTTACAATAAAAGAAACTGAAATCAATGCTCTACAAAGATTTCAGTTTCTTTTTTATTGGGCAAATATTTATTTTTTGTTGTGAAAAATGTTTATCTTTAGAGATATATGATTGAGATTAATTAAATAATCTCTTTTACCTGTGCTATACCCTTATCAGTCAGCACGTAGTGTCCATTTGTCACATATAATAGACCTTGTTTTTTTAGCTGTGAAGCAGCTTGATGTGTATAGTCAGGTCTCCAGTTCAAATGCTCGTGAATGGTGCCAATGCCGTTTTCAACGTGTGCGATAGGCGTATTCATATGCGTATAAATATGGCATAGCATCATCGTTTCTCGATAGTGACGACGCAAGTGACGTTGACGGCGGTATGTGGCGATATAGCCTGTCTTTGGTGTTGCAATAACAGCGATAATCAGTGCGATACCGATGGTACTTGCAATGGAACCCGCGATGGATACATCCATACTGAAAGCTACTTCCGTACCGATGACAGCACAGATAATACCGATGATGATACTGCTAGTAAGCATGGCTTTCACAGAGTCCGTCCATAAATAAGCGATGACAGCAGGCCCAATCATGAGACCGATGACGAGAATGGCACCTACCGCTTGGAACGAGGCCACAACGGTGAGGGATACCATGGTCATCAGCACATAGTGGATGAGGGCTGGCATAAAGCCGAAGAGCCCTGCTAGTAGCGGATCAAAGGTGGAGAGTTGCAATTCCTTGTAGAATAGCATGACTAACATTAAATTGATGAACGCCACACCTAGGGAAATCCATAGCGATACAGGACCCAAATCGGTGCCATTCACAATCCATCGATCAAAGGGCGCAAAGGCTATCTCGCCAAGCAATGCGGTATCTACATCGAGATGAGCATTACCACTGTATAGGCTGACCAGAATGATAGCGATAGAGAATAGGAGCGGAAAGATGATGCCGATAGACGCATCTTCGTTGACAAGCCCCGTATTGTGTATCATTTCCGTAAGCCATACGGTGCCTACACCAACCAAGGTAGCTCCGACGAGTAGAAATGGAGAGTTTAAATCTTCCGTCATAAAGAAGGCGAGCACGATGCCGAGGAATACGGTGTGCGTAATGGCATCGGCCATCATGGACATGCGGCGCAATACGAGGAAGACACCAGGAATGGCACATGCGATAGACACCGCGATGGCAATGAGCAATATCTCTGTATGAACTGTCATGGGGCACCTCCTATGCGAGGTTGTACGTCCTCAGCTACGTAAATACTTGGCTGTGCCTTGGATTTGGGAGCCCTTGCGGTTTCCGACAATAATGCGTGTTTTGACTGTCTATTTTTTCGGAACTGCCAGAGCATGCCTCGGTTAGGAGCAAAGATGAGGCTCAATAATACGAGAATCGATAAAATGACGATGATAGCTGGGCCTGTCGGTAATTTTGGGACCGATGTACTCCAGATAGTACCGCCAATGGCGGATATCATGCCAAAAAATCCTGCTAATATACACATGGTGCCCAGTTTATTCGTCCACTGTCTTGCCCCAACGGCGGGTGCAATGAGGAGGGAACTGATTAGGATAGCCCCTACCGATTGAATGCCGATGATGATGGTCATAATTAATAGTGAACGATATAAAATGAGGGTGAAAGTGACGGGAATTTGTAGTGTTTTAGCGTATTCCACATCGAAGGAAATGAGCTTTAGTTCCTTCCAAAATAGTGCGGTTAACACGATGATGATGAGCGCCGCCACAGACGTAATGTACACGTCGCGCGCTAATATGGTGGCGGCCTGTCCAAATATGAATTTTGAAAGTCCAGCCTGACCAGCATCGTTTAAGCTTTGTACATAGGTGAGCAATACCATACCAAGCCCAAAGAAGGCGGAGAGTATGGTGGCTAAAGCGCCATCAAATTTGATTTTGCTATTTTCTACGGTGATGGTAATGAGCCAAGCCGCAGTGATAGAGGATAGGGCGGCGCCCAAGATGAGTACCTCAATATCTTTGATGCCTGTCAGCAAGAAGGCAATGACCACGCCGGGCAGTGCCGCATGAGATAGGCCATCACCGATGAGGCTTTCCTTGCGAAGTACTGCAAAGGTGCCCGCAATACCGCTAGCGAGTCCTAATAAAGCCGTGCCGAGCAGTACCATCTGTGTCGTATAGGATTGGAGTATGGTCATACAATCCTCCCCTTGCCGTAGGTGCGCTCAATAGCTTCGTCCGTAAATGTATCTGCTACAGGACCATAAGCGATGGTTTGTTTGTTCACCATCGTTACCCAATCGAAATATTGGGGCACCGTATTTAAATCGTGGTGCACGACGATAACTGTTTTGCCTCGGGCTTTCATTTCTTGTAACAGGGAAATAATAGCATGTTCAGTGGTCTTGTCGACGCCTTTAAAGGGTTCGTCCATGAGGTAAATATCTGCCTCTTGCACGAGGGCTCTTGCAAGAAAGACGCGCTGTTGTTGTCCCCCTGAAAGCTGGCGGATTTGCCTGTCCACATAGTCGCTCATGCCCATTTTCTCAATCATGGAGAGGGCGAGCTCCTTATCCTTTTTGCTGGGGCGCTTGAACCAACCTAGATGACCATAACGGCCCATGAGGACTACATCTAGTACGGTAGTGGGAAAGTCCCAGTCTACGCTGCCACTTTGCGGGACGTAGGCGATTTTCTTGTAATCCTTTTTGTCCATTGCCAAGTGGTGATCAATATAAAATTTTACACTTCCTGAGATAACTGTTAGTAGGCCGAGCATGGCCTTTAATAATGTGGACTTACCGGCGCCATTAGGGCCGACAATGGCCGCTAAGGAACCGATGGGTACCTTCATATCTACGTCCCATAATACGGGTTTTGTCGTATATGCTACGGTCATATCTTCAACTTCAACGGCCCATTCCATGGAAACCTCCTTGTATTAATGAGTGCTACTAGCTGTGAATTGCTAGTAGCACATGTACTTACAATAACAAAGTAAATTTAAGTCAATCTAAGTTAGTATAAGTAAATTTACTTTGTTGTATTTAATTAAGAAACTCTAATAAATGATTATTTAAGTGCCTTAGTAATCGTATCGATATTAGCTTTCACCATACCGATGTATGTGCCACCTTCAGTTCCTTCAGAGCCGAGGGAGTCAGAATATAATTCACCGCCAATGGAAACGTTCCAGCCTTTAGCCTTAGCTGCTTCTTGAACGGCTTCAATTGTTTTATGTGGTACAGAAGACTCTACGAAAATCGCTTTAATTTTGTGGTCTACGATATATTGAACCAGTTCATTCACATCTTGTGTGCCTGCTTCTGTAGCAGTGCTTACACCTTGCAAACCTTTTACTTCAAAGCCGTATGCGCGAGCGAAGTATTGGAATGCATCATGAGCTGTTACAAGTACGCGAGATTCTTTCGGAATAGATTCTGCTTGAGCTTTAACGTACGCATCAGTTTCATCTAACTTAGTAAGATATGCGTCATAGCGTTTTTTGTAATCTTCTTTATGAGCCGGATCGGCTTTAGCAAGACCTTCGTATACTGCTTTTGCTGCCAGCTTCCAGTTAGCAACGTCAAACCAAATATGAGGGTCTTTTGTTTTTACACCATCTTCTTCGTCAAAGTCGAGCAATGTAGATGGATCAATGGCATCAGATACGCGGATGGTCGCTTTATTTTGCTTTGTTAGATTATCGAAAATGGAGCCCATTTTACCTTCCAAGTGAATGCCGTTGTATACTACAACATCCGCCTTAGACATAGCTGTTACATCGCCTGCACTCGCTTGATATAGGTGAGGGTCTACACCTGGGCCCATGAGACCTTGAACGGTTACATGGTCACCGCCGATTTCTTTTACTAAATCCGTTAACATCGTCGTTGTAGCTACGACATTAAGTTTTTTCTGACTATCTTGGGCTGTGTCTTTTCCGCAGCCTGCAAGGGCAAATACTATAAGTGCTAATGATACGACGACTAATAAAATTCGATTAAATTTCATAATAAGTCTCCTTTTTATAGATACTAAATTTAAAAACATTAATGACTTTGTTTGAGGGACATATTTTGTTCTAATAATGAAATAATTTGAAGAAGGAAAATATCTCTCTGAATTTAAACGGAAAACTAGCCGCTACTAACGTAGCGGCTAGTGGCAGTTATACGGTCTTCTGCTAAGGTCAAAATAATCTAGGGAATAAGTGCTTGTAGATGGTTAGGCCCAACGAGGGCAACAATACCAAGTACCATCATGACCTTCATTTGAATACGCTTTCTACGTCTCATGATGAACCTCCTTTGTGTAGTTTTTTGTCATATCAACTAGATATGTGAGTCCGGACAGTTATCTTGAATTCAATATATCATAAATGAGAAATTTTATCAATAAGAATTTATTCTTTTAATATTCATCTTTATTTAGTATGATATTATGCATAGACAAAAGGTTAATAAGGAGGCTTCTTATGAATAAATTATTCCGATACGCTGCTGCAGGTGTACTTGTTGCATCTTTTGGCATGGTAAGTGATTATACAGCCGATGCGGCGAAGTTTTTAGAATCTCCACGTGAGGTTACTATTGTAAAACCTGAGTTGCCTGAGATTCCTAAAACCGCTACGGTAGCGCCTGATATGCGCGTACGCTTCTTGATTGATAAAAAAGGTAATGTTAAAAATGTTTTCGTTGAGCGTTCTTCTGGCTATGCTCCAGTTGACGAAGCAGTAAAAAAAGCAATTTTACAGTGGAAATTCACACCTGCTATTGGCACAGATCAAAAGGCACACGAATCCATTATTGGGATGACAATTACTCTGCCTAAGCAAGCTGTGAAAGCTAAATAAGGAGAAAACGATGAATAAAGTGTTGCGTTGTATTATATTAAGTTCATTGTTTGTAATGAGTATGGTAGCTTCTGTGTTGGCAGCTCCATACGACCCACCAGTAGCTATAGCTACACCACCTATTGACCGAGCACTGCTCGCTGCCTATGGTGAAGCAGCTCATGGTGCGGATATACGTTTTACCATCAAGGAAGATGGTTCTGTAGGGGACGTTGAAGTTGTTTCATCTAGTGGCTCTAGTGCTCTTGATGCGGCTATTGTAGATACTATTTCTAAATGGAGATTTAGTCCTGCTACAGATTCCAATGGTAAACCTGTAGCATCTTCTAAAACTGAATATATTGATTTTAAAAACTAATCAAAATCACTCATACAGAACTGCACCCAAAAAATTGGACACAATTTCGAGGTGCAGTTTTTGCATGCCAAAATATTCTAAAAAATAAAGTAAGGTTATTCATTTTCATAATATTGGATTCGTAAATCTTAAAAATTAATCAAAATTGTATCTGTAGCAACTGAAAATTACTTTCAAAATGATATAATAAAACTGTAATAATAAATTAGCCCGTGGAGGTATAAGCATATGAATCCATTAAAACAAAAGCTAGATATTAATAATGAACGTTACAGAATTATCGTGTCCATTAAAGAAGATTATTTGGATGGTAAATTGTCCTTAGAAGAGGGCAATCGCATTTTAAAAGAAAAATTAGGCACTTGTACACCTGATGAATTTGCCTACGCAGAGCAAAGCTTGAAAGGTGTTTACAAGGACGAAGAAATCCTAGAGAAAATGGATGATCTCTTAGAATTATTTGATGGCGTTTTGGTGCGTGCCGAAAATGAGTACCCTGAAAATCATCCGTTATGGGCATACTTGGAAGAAATTAACGCTGTTGAGAAGGTAGCACTAGAAGCGGATGAGTTATTAAAGCAAGAGAAGTTTATCAAAAATCCGTGGCTCGGCGTTTTTGATTCCTTAGCAGAGTGGAGAACACATCTGTCTCGTAAGCAAAATCAACTTTATCCAATGCTTGAGGACCACGGCTTTGACCGTCCAACGCGTATTATGTGGACCTTTGATGATGCTGTGCGCGATGCTATCTCTGCATCCTATGCATTGCTTCGAGAAGATAAATACGAAGAATTCCTAGCGTCTGTGCCAGAAACATTGGCAAAATTGCGTGATTTGAATTCTAAAGAATTAGAAGTCTTATTGCCCACATCTTATAAATTGTTGAGCGACGAAGAGTTTGTGCGGATGAGTAAAAATGACCATGAAATTGGTTATGCCATTATTCAAGCGCCAGGTTTATATGTAGTGCCAGGTATTAATGATTCTGCGGCGCAATTGAATGGTAATAATTCAGCTCAAGGTGGTGCTGTATCTAATGAATTCTTAAATGATTTAGCGGGTTTGTTATCTAAATATGTAGGTCCTGTTGGAGGTGCGCCCGTTGGTAAGGACGCAGTCCTCGATGTAGCCACAGGTAAATTGACATTAGAGCAAATTAATTTGTTATTCCGTCATCTCCCTGTAGATTTATCCTATGTAGATGAAAATGAACTAGTTAAGTTCTACAGCGATACACCACATCGTATTTTCCCTCGCAGCGCGAACGTTATCGGTCGTGAAGTGAAGAATTGCCACCCAGCGAAATCTGTTCATATAGTAGAGGAAATCGTAGAGAAGTTCCGTTCTGGCGAGCAAAGCCAAGCGGAGTTTTGGATCAATAAACCAGGCTTGTTCATCTATGTTATTTACACAGCCGTACGCGATGAAAATGGTAAATTCCGTGGCGTATTGGAAATGATGCAAGACTGCACTCATATCCGTGAGCTCGAAGGTTCCCGTACATTATTGACTTGGGATAAAACTGATTTTGTAGGCGATGGTGGTAAGGAAAAATCCTTGGCTCAAGAGGCTGCAGAAGAGGTAGAAGAAGAGCCGTTAACAACTGATGCGGATGGTCGATTCCATATCGATGCGAAAACGACATTATCTAATCTAATTAAACAATGCCCAGAAATTGTAGATCATTTGATTTCTTTAAATCCTAAATTCGAGAAATTAAAAACACCTATGGTAAAAGTAATGGCTAAGGTAGCAACAATTAAGATGATGGCAGAACGCGGCGATTTTGAGGTAGATGATCTAATTAGTAAAATCGACGCATTTATCAATAAAGATAAGAAATAATTGCATTTTTTAAACGTGAAAGAGGCGAGTTCTTAGGACCTTGCCTCTTTTTCGTTTTGCTATTTGACTAGTTGATTTGTAAATTTGACTAGTTGCTTTGTAAATAAAACTAGTTACTTTGTAACTATGTTTATTTTTTTAAGGTGTTCTATTGAATGCTAAAGGTTTTATGCAGCTAGGTATTAATTTATTACATTACAAATGTGTTGCACTAATTCGCAATAAACATACATTAATTTCCTATAAATCATCTGTTTTATGTATACAAATTTGATTGAACAGGGTAAAATAGAACATAATGAAAGTATTTGCATAAGCAGTGTTTTCATATACAACATTACTTTTACAAGAGAAATTGCTTAAATATTAAAAGGTGAGGATCTAGATACTATGTCGACAAGACGCGTTTGGAAGCAAAGTGAAATTAAAACAAACCCATTATTTTCTATGATGCGCAGTACAATTGAAACTGCATTCTATGGGAACAATGTAACTCCTGTAACATCTGTGGCACAAGCGTATCAACTAGCCTCTGAAGAGCCAGGTGTTATCGTCCTCGATATGCCGGTATTTAAACCATTAGAACAAGGCTTGCCAGCTGATGCAAAGGTCCTTGTTACAAATGATGGTAAAACTACAGGTCGTTATGCTAAAGCTCGTCGTATTATTGGCGATGAGGGCATCGATGAAGTTGAACTCGCGAATATTGCACGTGATGCTGTGTATGATAGCCGCAATAAAGAGTGGATTTCTGCAGAATCTATCGTTGGTCTTGATAAAAAATTCACAGCTCGTGCTCATTTGATGATTCCAAAAGATCACGCGTCCATTTTGTATTCTTGGCTCATGAACTTCAAGTTCTTTGATGCAGCTGTAAAAGAATTCTACAATGACAGTGTAGAGATTCCAGAAGGCGACATCTATATTTACTCTGATCCTGACTATGTTGTACCAGGTCATCCAGGCGGTCTTGCTATTTTCGACCCTGCTCATAACTGTGCTATGATTCTTGGTATGCGCTACTTTGGGGAGCATAAAAAAGGTACGCTTACACTTGCGTGGTCCTTGGCAAATCGCTTCGACTATGTTGCTTGCCACGGTGGCATGAAACGTTACAACCTTGAAGATGGTAAATCCTACACTATCGGTGTATTCGGTTTGTCCGGTTCCGGTAAATCCACATTGACTCATGAAAAACATGATGGTCGTTATGATATTTCTATCTTGCATGACGATGCATATATCATCAATACTGAGGATTTGAGTTCTATTGCTCTTGAACCTACGTACTTTGACAAAATGCAAGATTATCCTGTGGAACATCCTGCTAACGAATTCTTGTTGACGCTACAAAATGTAGGTGTAACGATGGATGAGGATGGCCGTAAGGTTGTACTGGCCGAAGATGTGCGAAACAGCAATGGACGTGCTATTAAATCTCAATTCTGGACAGATAACCGCGTAAACTACGTAGGTGAACCTGTTAATGCGATTGTATGGCTTATGAAAGATAAAACATTGCCACCAATCCTTAAGATTTCCGATCCTGTATTGGCTTCTACAATGGGTGCAACCCTTGCGACTCGTCGTTCTACAGCAGAAAAACTTGATGCTCACGTCGATCCAAATGCGCTTGTTATCGAACCATATGCAAATCCATTCCGTACATATCCATTGGTTCGTGATTATGAAAGCTACAAAAAATTATTTTCTAAATGTGGCGTAGAGTGCTACATCATGAACACCGGCTTCTTCTTGGAAAATAAAATTCCTAAAGAAGTTACTCTTGATTTATTAGAGCGTTTAGTAGAAGGTACATTAGAATTTAAACCGTTCTGTGAATACGAAAATCTTTCCTATGTAGAGGTTCCTGGATTTGAACCTCCATTCGAAGTACGCGAGTATCATCACCAATTGCACCAAGCTTTTGAGTTCCGTTATGATTATGTAGAAAAACTTAAAGGTCATAAAAACGAATTACCTCAAGAAGTATTGGATGTACTTAAATCCTTAATGTAGTCTAAAAATTAAAAAGGGTTGTAATAGAATGGGGCTGTAATAGAATTCGGTTTTATCGCATCCTATAGTTCGTTTAACTTATAAGATATACCAAGAAATTTAGGTTTGTAAGACACTAAATTTCTTGGTATTTTTTTATTTTTCCCCATGTATATGTAACGTATATTTTAGTAATATATAGTTATAATAGAAATAATGTTTTATTATAAGATTTGTATATGTACATAGTGATAAGGACTCGTATATGGACATAAAAGACATTAAATATATTAGTACCATCGTTGAGATGGCATCATTTTCAAAGGCATCTAAAAAATTATATATTTCTCAGCCCGCGTTGAGTCAGGGGATTCGTCGTATTGAAGCAGAGCTAGGCGTTACGTTATTCGTTCGTGATCGCACAAAAGTCGTGCCAACCGCTGCGGCGTTACAAATTGCAAAAGAGGGCATGCCGTTAGTTTTAAAGGCGGAGGCTTTAACGCAATCAATCATTAATCAAGGCACAGATGTAGCCTATCATGTGCGTATCGGCTTGTCTCAATTCTATGGACATCATATGCTTGGGAAAACATTGAAAAGCTTTCAACAGATAGAGCCTTCTTGGGAGTTCCATGTTGTAGAGGGCGAATCTCACTTCTTGGAACAGCAAATTTGTGATGGTTTAGTAGATGTAGGGTTATTCCCAACGCCGATTTATTCTCAGGACCTTGAAAGTTATCCCGTTCTAGATGAACAGATTTTATTGGCCATTAGTGTGGAAAATAAGAAGGCCATAGCCATTGCAGATTCGCTCATGACCGGTGATGGAATTCGAAAAATTGCACCCTTTGGAGCATTTCCGTTTATTTTGCTAAGAGAAGGTCTCAAATTGCGGACGTTGGTTAACCGTCTATGCCAAGCGGAATCCTTTGTGCCCAAAGCCGTCATTGGCTCTGAAACGTTAGATTCATGCCGGTCCTTGGTAGAAGATGATTATGGTATCACATTCTTGCCGAATACTCTTAATAGCAAGGGGGATGACGATAAGGTTAAATTCTATCCTCTTGCATCGAAACTTTGCTGCCGCCAATTAGTTCTTGTGGCGAGGTCTGATAGGGCAAAACGTTTCCATTTATCTGAAGTAGCACATATTATGCAGCAATTTTTGTGATGTATAGGTAAAAGATATTTAGGTGGCATATTCTGAGGGGCGGATTATATTAATAAATTAATAATTAATACATAAATTAATACGTAAATCAATTAATTAATAAAATAAAGAAAGAAAAAGAGACTAATTCCTGTAAAATTTAGGAATTAGTCTCTTTTTATTATTGTCTTTAGACTGGTTCGTGACGTAGTCGCGAACCATAAAACCACCCGCTATGCGGGTGCGGCAACGAAAGTTATACAAAAAAATCACCTTGC
>OFDA01000310.1_pt1 | contig 20420 bp, 16 predicted proteins | sample 1520921 | NCBI WGS metagenome assembly OFDA01 (sample SAMEA2699028, study PRJEB24076) | metagenome
TTCATTGATAAAATTGTTAAATCAAAATGTCACTTTCATGGAAAAAATTAAAAATACTATTTGGTTATCAGGTACATTAAGACAAATACATATTCCTCGTAAGTTTATTTATATTCTAATTAAAGGAGTTACACTATTGCATTTAATAAAAGGAAAAGGGGGAATTATATCATCTATTACTATTCTATTTTTTTTACAATACTGTAATGCTCCTTCATGTAAATATCGAGTACGACTATATACCACTTCTTGCACCTCTTGTATATCTTCATATACTGGATAAATTAAATTATTTTTTTCTCTATACATCTTCACAGATGGATGAGGAGCTGTAAAAAACAATTCTAAAAGCATGTAAGAAAACCTAAATAATACTTTAAGACTAATATTTTTTGAAAAATTAACAAAAGATTGCTTCGTATTTCCCTGAAAATTAAAGGACTTCCAATTAATATCTAAATTATTTTTACTACAAAATAATGATAATGCAGAAATAATTGTACCACTCCCAAAATCAACAAGACCTATACATTGGTGATTAAACCTTTCAATATATTTATATAATAATTGACCTTGTGACCTAGAATTTTCAATTATTCGAGATTTATTCAAATTATATAATTTTTGAACTCGATCATCACTTACTAAGGAATCTAATGAATTCCAAATATCTTGAAAAGATAGATTATATTCATTTATACAAATATCATTAATACCTAACCTATCTAATACATGACTCAATAAGATAGATTGAGGCCACGATTTATATAATTGTAACTGTTCCTGCAAAGAATCATAGTACTGTAATAATGGAATAACTGCAGATTTACGTGATACAAAAAAATATTCTATATCGTAATTTATATTATTCAAAGATTTTTGTAAAATATAGCAATCTCTGGATACTAATAGCAACTTATCAATTTGATATATTTTACATGTTAAATTTAACCAATCAGAAAATCCTTTTAAAATAGGCCCATATATGTTATATCCAATATCAACATATTTATTCACTACTACATTCCTCTTTTCTTTTTTCTTGTTCAAACAGTTTTTTTAATCGTCCTATTTCTTTATTGATTTCATAACCACTATTTTCAATAACCTTTCGATTATTAGTACGTTTCTTTTGTATAAATTTAACTATATTAGAAGCCCAATATTCTGCATTTTCTTCCAGTGATACTACTCGTATATAATCACTAATCATGATTTCATCGGGAAATCTATCAGATACGACAATAGGCAAACTTGCTGCTTGTGCCTCAATTGCAACTATACCAAAGCCTTCAAATAAAGAAGGCATTAAACATATATCAGCAGCTTGCATTAATTTAGGAACATCTTCACGCATACCTAAAAATCTTACTTTATCAGATATACCATACTCTCCTATTTTATATTTTATATTTTCTAAATAGGGTGTTGATTCATCATTTTTTCCCACTAATAATAATAGACATTCAGGATATTTCTTTTGAAATTCATTAAATACGTCTATTAAAAAATCATGATTTTTTGGGTATGAAAACCTACCTATATGAATTACTACCTTTGTATTTAATGGAATATCTAACTTTAATCTAATATTATTACGAGTATTTGTATTAAAAATAAACTTATCAGAATCAATCGCATTATTAATAACATGGAAATTATGATTTTTAAACATCCATATCCCAGCACTTTTACTACACGCAAAACGGTTTGTCGTACATAAATTCATTAAAATTGTGTTACACTTCACTAACATTTTACGTAAAAGCCCCTGCCTATTTTCAAAGCCTGAATTATGACTATGAATAACGCGAACAGGTATGCTAAAGATTTTCCCCAATACTAGAGGAAACACGTATTCCAAGCTATTCGTATTCAAGACGATTACATCATAAACGCCTTTATTTTGTAATAATATATTGAACCACTGCCAATAATGGAGTATTGGATTTTTATGTCTAGAAACAACCTTAAAAATCTTGCTACCAGAGGCTAAGATTTCATCTTCATAACAAATAGAGTATTCCCCTGTGATGTTCACAAAATCATAATCAATTTTACTTTTATCAAGATGTCTAAATTGTTCTATCAAATATGTTTCTATGCCACCTAGATTACGTGTCATACCGACTTGTAATACACGCAATCTACGGGATTCTCGGTTTATCATAATCGTGCTTCTTTCTAATTAGATTTGATCTTTGCAAATAGACCTTTTAAGCGATGGCGCACAAAGGAAATGCACTCTGTACATGCGATAATACCTAAATTCCATTTATATTTAAGCAATCCAGATAATACGCCGATGAGAGAGGCACCACCCTTCATATGAGGTTGCATAGCCTTATATACATCGTCTTGCCATAACTGCTGTAACCATGTATATTTACCAGCTATCGAAGAAACTGCACCCATCCGTTCTAGTGCAGAATACATATATTTAACGTATAACACACTCAACAATTGGTAGCACTGCGCATCATCAATACCTACATTAACCATATATTGATGAATGGTTTGAACCTTCAAGCGATACATTTCGTAGTACTTTGGCTCCCATTTCTTAGAAAGACTCGTCTTATCTAAGTCGAGCATATAGTGATAATACACATGAGGAATCGTCTCCATGGACTGTGCGTGAGTTAAGTATTCGAAGGAGAACATAAAGTCCTCCATAATATATTCCGATGAGAATTGAATATGATGCTCTTCGATGATAGATCGTTTATAAAATCCGTTCCACACATAACCAAAGAGAGGAATATATTCCATTTCAAGAGCCATTCGTAAAATATCTGTAGCATCACTAGATAGAAAATCCGCCACGTCGTTTACCTTGTCACGAAGGCTTTCACCATGCTCAATGTAATGTTCAACAGCACCGTATTTCCAAAAATCTACTTGTGGATGCTGGTTATATTTCTCGAAAAAGGAGGAAAGGATACTTTCACCATAGTAATCATCGGAGTCCATAAAAGTTATGTATTCGCCGCGTGCGATGGACATGCCATAGTTGCGAGCATTACATACGCCACCGTTTGGAATATGATGAATCACAAGACACATATCAGGATAGGCACTAGCCAATGTATCAAGCAGTTCCCCTGTTTTATCCTGAGAACCGTCATTTATAATAATCAACTCATATAGGGATGTGTCTATATTTTGTGAATATACACTGTCTATAACTTGTTTAATTGTAGTTTCCGCATTATATGCTGCAACAATGATAGATAGTACTGGATTCACAATGGTACCTAGCCTTTACTTTGTAAACCAAATTTACGCAACACAAAGGAACTACCCTTTTTCAACCAATTTTGAGGCTCCATAAAAGATACATTTTGTTCTTTATAGTCGATGTTATTAGCTTCAATCCATACGTCGAGCAATATTTCGCTTACAAAACCATAAATACGCGCTTCGTATGTATCGTAATTGGAAATATCGACGCGATGTTCGATTTCCTCCAAAATAGAGAACATCCACTCGCAGTATTGATCAAATAGGTCGCGGCGCATAACAAACATATTGAACATGTGCGCCCATGTGCGATTACAAACCTTTGTGAAAGCAGCGCTATATTCTGGATATTTTTCAGCGATGATTTGCTCTGCCGCATCAAGGCCGTCGCTGTGATGGGCATGATTATAGTGAGAACGGTTAGATTCAATATAATATTTACGCTTATCTGCTACCACAACAGGATACTCTGAAAGTAGTTTTTCCCATTCTGGACCTGTAAGAATTTGATTCTTTTTGTCCTCTACGGAACGCACCTCTTTGCGCGTAAAGTATCGTCTGTAATGAACAAGACCGATATAGTCCGCATCAAGGTTTTTCCAAGCCCAATAAAGGCCCGTCAATTCACAATAATTCGCATTTTTTGAGGAGATATTATCTCCTGTATGATCGCCGGTATAACCAATATCAGCTTTGCCTTCTCGACCTACATGAATTGGCATGTATACGGAATCCTCTGGCATCCAATATTGCTTATGTGTAGCTACTAAAATCTTAATATTCACTAGTACTCTCCTACATGAGTGTTGTCTCTCAAGTCTATCTACTTACCATATGAAAAATTAGGCTAACTCTTTTTCTACTAATGCCAAAGCGCTAGCAATAACCTTATCCATATCGTAATATTTATATTCCCCTAAACGACCACCAAAGATAACATTGGAAATCGTTTCAGCCTTTTTAACATATTTTGCGTAAAGATCTAAATTCTTTACATCATTTACTGGATAATAGGCCTCTTCGCCAATTTTCCAGTCTTTTGGATATTCTTTTGTTACATATGTAACAGGTTGTGTACCAAATTCAAAATGCTTATGTTCAATAATGCGAGTATAAGGAATGTCCCCTTCTGTATAGTTCACAACGGCAACACCTTGATGGTTTTCCTCTTCAAGACGTTCTGTTTCAAAGTGAAGACCACGATATTCCAATACACCTTCAGAGTAATCAAAATACTCATCAATAGGACCTGTATAGATAATTGTATCTGCCAAGGCTTCATATTCATCGCGATGTTTGAGGAAGTCTACACCTAAACGGACTTCAATACCCTCTAACATGCGTTCAATCATTTTCGTATAACCGCCCATAGGAATGCCTTGGAAACGGTCATTAAAGTAATTGTTATCGTAGGTATAACGAACTGGTAAGCGTTTAATAATAAAAGCTGGCAATTCTGTACATTTACGGCCCCATTGTTTTTCTGTATACCCTTTGATGAGCTTTTCGTAAATATCTGTACCTACAAGGCTAATAGCTTGCTCTTCTAGGTTCTTAGGTTCACTTGTAATAGCAGATCGTTGCTTAGTAATGATATCCTGTGCCTCTTTAGGAGTTCGAATATTCCACATTTTGGAGAAGGTATTCATATTAAAAGGCAAATTGTACATTTCACCTTTATAGTTCGCTACAGGACTATTTACATAATGATTGAACTTAGCAAATTGATTCACATAATCCCACACATGCTTCAAGGATGTATGGAAAATGTGAGCACCATACACGTGAATGTTGATGTCGTCTTTACTTTCACAATACATATTACCTGCAATATGATTGCGACGATCGATAACAAGTACAGATTTACCACGCTTGTGCGCCTCATGGGCAAATACAGCACCGAATGGGCCTGCCCCAACTACCAAATAATCGTATTTCATTAATAGGCCCCTTTCGATTTAACGACAGCCAACACAGTCTTCAAAAGATATACAATATCGATCCACACGGACCAGTTATGAACATACCAAGAGTCCATTAATACACGCTCTTCATAGGTAGTATCGCTACGACCGCTAACTTGCCATACACCGGTAATTCCTGGTGGTACAAGGTAAAAGTCATTGATATAGTCGCCGTATTTTACAATTTCATCGCGCACAATAGGACGTGGACCTACGAGGCTCATATTCCCAATGAGAACATTCCACAATTGTGGCAATTCATCGAGACTTGTTTTACGCAGGAATTTTCCAATTCTAGTAACCCGAGGATCATCCTTCAACTTAAATTCTCGTATCCATTCCTCACGAGCTATAGGATTTTCTTGCAAATACACCTCTAATGCCTCTTGTGCATTATTTACCATGGAACGAAACTTATAACATGAAAACTCTTTCCCATCTTGGCCAATGCGCTTGTGACCAAATACGATAGGACCCGGAGAATCTAGATAAATTAACAAAGCTATAATAACAAAAATTGGCAAAATCAAGATGCCCCCACATACAGTAGCTACAATATCAAAAATGCGTTTCATAATACGGTTAGACTTGCGAGCCAAATTGTTTTGTACACGCAATACAACGGCTTGCTCTTCCATCATGCCACGAGCCGTAATATTACTTGCTGGTAAACCAAATAACTCAGGCACAAAGGCTACGCGTTTTACCAATAATTGCAATTGATTGACCAATGATACTAACTTTTTAGGTTCTAACCCTGGTGCACATATAAGGACTGTTTGTACGCCTGTATCTTTAATAACTCTTTCAACATCAGAAAAAACTCCAAGACATGGATATTCTTTAGCAATGGCAGAGGATTTAGGATTATCATCTACATAACCAATAATCTTGTACGTAGCAATCGGCATGCGATCTAAGGATTTCTTTACGAGCTCTGCTGTTTTACCTGCACCAACTAATAAAACTGGTATCGTTAAGTATCCGGCCTTAGAAAGAATCTTACCTACAATAAAACGGGAGCTAAAGATAAAGAGCAACATGAATACATAGGCAAATACAACAAAGAGACGAGATACATCGTTGATTACGTGTCCTGTGTACATGAGCACAATAGATACAACGACACCGATGGTAATGCTACGGAATAAGTTCTTCATAGTATCCCAATAAGGAGATACAACAGAATAGGCATTATTGAGTAGTAATATAGCTAAAAATACGAACGGTATAATGCCATATACATAGATTTCATCTACCTTAAAATGTGGACTTACCGGTAAAAATGGCAAATTTAAACGTAGATGATAGGCTGCTAATATACCTAACACAATAGAAACATAATCTGCTATCAGCACTATGATTTTGCTAATAAGCAACTTATTGTGATTGTTATATCCCGAACTATTCATACTAAAACTCCAATTTTAAAAAAGAGGTTGTTTTCTCAATTAATTTTAAAGAAAACAACCTCTCTATCATACGAATACAATGTACCAATATTTACTTATATTGTATCATATTCAAATATCTAAAACTATGAAAAAACATAGATTTTAGCTATCTTTTATGTAGTTTTTTGGAGTTTCTCAGTCTATTTAAAACAGACATAAAAATCAATTAAATAATGCGTAAATATTTTCTAAATAACCTTATGATTCTCATTTACTTTCAATTGTATCATGATGCCCATAACAATCCAAAATATGCGAATTCCAGATGAATTTCCCCACGTATAATCAATAGATCCAAATAGGAATAAGTAACAAACCAATCCTACAAGGATTGATAAATCATAAGGGTTTCTTGATTTAACATAATGTATCAAAGATTTACAGAATATAAAGAATGAAAATCCTAAGAATCCAATGAGCCCTAATATGCCAGATTCAGAGGCTATTTGCAATAGATTATTATGAGAATGGCCTAGATCTTGAGTTTCTTGTTTTAATTTATAGTGCTCCCGATATGTTTTTTGCCATAACCCAGGACCAACACCTGTTATAGAATGATCCATAATCATTTGCTTATCTGCTTCCCATACATAAATACGGCCTAAATTCGATCCATCTGTAGTTGTATTAAAAGTACTTTCAAAACGAGCTACATAGGCTTGATGACTACTAAATGCATATCCTATACCTACAACGGCTACAAGAAGTACCAATATATAGCGAATATTAACAAAGCAATAGCGCAATGTTATGAGTATACCGCTAAGGCCATTAAATAACCAAGAACCACGGCTTTGATTACCCCACATACCCAATAACATACCAAATAAAGAGAATACAGCTGATTTTCTTACATATGAAGGAAATGCTTTATCATAAGCAACAATTAAAGCCAATGGAAAGGCCAATGTTAACAACATGGCTAGCCCCATCATAGAGCCATTGATGACACCACCTGCACGACCTCCTGGACCTAAATTATAGCCCAATAGATACTGTGCGAAAGCAGATAAAGCATCGATACCCATATATACAAAGAATACTGATAATATGGCGTATAATTTGCGGGAACTTTTAATAAATAACAGAATTGGTACGATGACTAATACCTTCCAAACCCAAATATTAAAGAAATATTTAGTAGTCACCGCTATATCATTGCTGATTAATGCTGACGGCAATACGCATAGTAACATGCCTACATAGGCCCATCCATATTGGCGTATAGACTGTGGTACAGAGATTTCATGTCGTCTATACCAACAAGTTACTAAGGTCATCAATATAATGAGACTATACATCAAGTTGCCAAAAGCCATAGACGATCGTGTCGTACAAATCATAACTGAAATCAATATGGTCAGTATCAATTCAGAATATTTAATAATCCAAGATTTCATGCTTTCAACCTTACCTCAACATAATATTATTGCAGTATTTAGCTATTCTCAATCGTATTAATTCAAGAATAGCACATACTCCAAATATTAATGTTGTTACCCCTAACATATGCAAAAGAAAGAATGATGATTCAAGATACTTGTCAGCACACACTACAGTATTCCAAAGCCAATTGCTAATTATAGGATTATTATGAATCAAATACACAGCAAATGTAGTCGATGCCAAGATATTAATCCACCTATTATATTTACATGTTAAGTTCTTGAAAAACGTAAATATACCGATAGCAGCAAGTAATCCTACAATAGAATTTCCCTTATGGGCTAGATACATAATATCTGCTTGTGCAGATATATAATAGTCATTCCATATAATAGAACCTATGATAAGAAAAGAACTAGCAATACCAACATATATAGATATCTTATCTAATTTAAAATTACCGTATTTTTGAATATATGCACCAATCATATACATAGTAGCGAATGTAAAATACGATGTTAAATATCCACCACCACTTATAAAGGTACTAATTAAAGTAGGTATTGTATAAAACAATGTTGTTAACCCTACTATAATAAGACCTAGTTGTATTTGATTAACCTTAGTAATCAATTTATTAAATAATGGTATTGATATATAAAGCAATAAATAAGACCGAGCAAACCAGTTTAATGGTGTTAGTGGAAATAAAGACTTGTAAATATAATCTGTTTTTACTGATATGCCTAAACATAAGGCAAAAATTAAAACAGCAATCCCCCAAAAATATGTACAAGATAATAATTTTAAAACTTTGTTCCACCTGAAGTTTTGATTAACAAGAAAATACCCTGTAATAATAACAAAGATATCAACTGCTACCTTACTCCACGCACCTAAAAACTGCATTCCTATCCAGTTAAAAGATATAGTATCTACTGTTGAATACTCACTTAATACGTAATAGTGCCCCAATAATACCCAAAACATACTAATCACTCTTAACAACTCAATATTAGATTGACGTTGTGTGACAATATCCCCTTTATTCATATTTTCCCCTATATGTCCCCTACTTTAGATATGGTTTTAAATTTTCTTGTACTTCCTCTTGATATTGATCTAACAAATCGTATCGCTTTCGGTATTGACTTCGCTTCTGTGATTTAATTTCCTCAATTGGTTTACGGTATTCTTCTAATGGAATTTTGAAGAACCGCTTATCACTGCATACAACACCACCAGACTCCTCCCATAATGGATTTAACTCAGCAACTTTAGCACGATGACCTCGAACTAAATGTGTATTAGCATAAAAACCTTCATCAGATACAGCATAGATAGATTCTACCTTACAAATAACTGCTATATGACGCAAGAGGAACATTATAAAGTTTTTTGGTCGATACCCAAACATTTTCTTAGTAACTGTTTTAGCATTATCAAGGCCATCTTTATAACCTTGAATAGTGCCTATCCACATAGCAGGCTCCCCATTAAAGCCTTTCCCCAAGCGGAAGTTAGCGTGATATACACCTTGATTTTCCAAAGTTAATAATAATGTTAGTAGACCTTCTTTACGCTGCCCTGCACCATAATATAATTGAGCTTTCATATCGAGCTCTTCCGATTGCCATACAACAATACCCCGTTTAATGCGACTAACATCATCTAATAAATTGTCTTTATCGATGGAATACATAGACTGAATAGCTTCATCAGTAAATATATTTTGTATGTAATCAAAGTGATTAATAATGCCATCTAGTCGTTCTGTAGCTGTAGAATCTTTATAGAAAAATATACGCGTAATCAATTCATATAAACCAATTTGACGATGTAATAGCTCTGGATCTGACTTATAATTAGCAAAATAGTTTTCTAAGCGATTCATTTGCTGACGACGCACCATAGAGCGAACTGTATGTAATATGACGCGACGAGCTTCTCTCCAACTACGCTTACCATATATCTTTCGACCTTTCGCCCATTGATTTTGTATATACTGTAACATCTTATCACCTCAAATTACGAACTATCTTATCTATAGAATCAACCATCTTAGAAATAGTGAAAGTAGACGCCACACGTGTATACCCCTGTTCAATTATTGATGTTCGAACTGCATCATTATTCATAAGGCCTTGAATAGCCCTAACAATAGATTCACTATTAATCGTTTCTATAAGAACACCAGATATACCATTCTCAATAATTTCTGCTTGCGCCCCCGATGTACTTGTTATAACGGGAACCTTACAATACATAGACTCACATAATACGAGACCAAAGGCCTCCTGCACCTTAGATGGTGCTACTAAACAATGGATAGAACGATACCATTGATTCATATCCTTTTGAAAGCCCACATACTGCACATATTCTGCCATCTGATGCTGATTGATATACTGATTCATTCGTTCAATATCTGAGGGCTTACCATCACCACATATAACTAAACGAATATCATCCATGTTGGTATGAATCACTCTAATAGCATCTAATAATTCAAAAATACCTTTATTTTCAATGATTCGTCCCGCATAACCAACGATAAATGGCTTATTAGAAATACCGCTATTACTATCAGAAAGTACCGGAAAACGATGTGTATTAATGCCATTATAAATAAGATGATACTTACTAGCTATGCTTGGAATAATTTGAGCATCATACACCTTTTTAGACACGCATATAAAAGCATCAACTTGAGACTGTATCCAACGATGATACAGATCAGTTTTCGCTTTCACCACATTGTGTTTATAGAATACAAGTTTAGCACCCGTTAAACGCTTTAATGCAATACATAATAAAATATATTTTCCAGAGTGACATTGAATAACGGTAATGCCCTGTTCTTTTATTTTTCTAGCAATAGATAAAATCGATGTAAATCCTTTACAGGAATAAAGATTCCCTGTTAAAATATCTGCTACTTGCTCAAATCGTTCTTGTAATTCATGATTAGAAGTATCAAGCAAAACAAAAGAGGGTATATGTCGTCTATGTAGTTCGTCGCACATATCATATACATATTGCTCTCCGCCGCCCCAAACTTTGGCGCCTACTACATTCAGTATCGACATAGATACCCTCCTTTAAATATATACTGTAATTAACTATATATATTTAATCATATATGCAGTTATTTTTCATCTATTTTTTAGAAAACAATGTCTTTTTGTGGTTAATGAACCACATGGTCAACATTGTCCAATCTCGCTCATCATCTCCATGATTATTAATAGGGCGAATTGGCTCAACCGGTTTATAGGACGGTATGTTACTTTCACCATAATCCATACGAACATCGCCCATCATATGAGGCGTAATCCATTGATATGGTGTAACTAATGTATCTGGCTGTTCATCAAACAAGGACGGTACGATGGAATAATATTCGAACCCCTTTGGTGCAATGGCTTCAATAATGGTAGGCATGAGGCTCATATGCGTGCCAATGGGCGCCGTAATCGTATCCTTGGTGAAAGCAGGGTGTTGTAACAGCCCTACCGTACAGAATGTATCGCGCAAGGTATAGTCTCGTTGAATTAAGGATGTATTATTCAAAGAGCCAAATAGATTAGAGTGGTCACCAGTAACAACGAATAAACTATCAGGAAATGCCTCTTTCATAGCATTAACAAAGTTAAAAATCGCCTTATCACTATAGCGATAGGTAGCCAATTCCTTATTGCGTTTCTTGTTGGATTTTAAATCATCTCCAAGGTTTGGCATCACCTGTTCAGGATCATAATCTAATAAGGAATCCTCCATTTTATAAGGACCATGATTGGATGTAGTATAAATAAAATGGAATGTAGGATGTTCTAAAGATTTGATTTTCTTTTCAATATGTTCTAAAAATACATGGTCATAAACGCCTACCCAAGTCTTAGGTGCATCAGGGCCACAAAAAACGGAAGCACTTTCTACGCGGTCAAATCCTTGAGCCTTACCAAAGTGATTAAAGTTACCATACGATGCATTGCCACCATACCAATAAATCGTATCATAACCTAAACGCTTCATTTGAGATGCCAAAGAAGTCGGCAATGGTTCATGCCAGAAGGCTTCCCGTTCATTGATTTCCATACCCGCATCATAGACACCAGATAACAGACTCACAATGGATGGACGAGATACATTACCGGCAGGCAAGAAATTAGGTACTTGTGCCGTATGTGGATTATCCCATAAACCAGGACATATATTAAGTTCCTTATAAGGTTTATCAAGAGACCATTGTGGGATACTTTCACCAACAATAAAGAATATATGTTGTGGTTTATCAATACGAGGACCTGATGCAACGCGCTTGAATGCATGAAGCGGTGTATTCAAATCCTGCCAAGAATCTTTATATTCCTTAGGAACAATACGGTGAATCGCGTCATCAATGTCCTCAGCAGATGCGGTATATTCATCACGAAGGGGATGTTTTAGCACCGTTTCTAAGGCACATAGATCTGGCACTGTAGCACGAGCAAAGAATATATCCTCTTTTACCACTGTAGGAATCGTATCCCATTCTGGTTTATCATCATGAGATAAGGTTCCACCATAGCGGAACCAATAAAACCCCAAAACGGAGGCAGCTACAAGACCTATATTCCAAGCTACAGTAGGCCAAGTTCCTTCAATAGTTGGATAAGGTATAGATGGCAAGGATAAGAAGAAATCTCCCATGTACCAGGATATAAACGTAATAGGAATCAATCCTAAAATGACGAGAATTCCTCGATCTTGATTAAAGAATACATCAATCAAATTACGTTTCTCTGCATGATTTCCATAATGAACCATATAGTTATACGTATCATGGAAATGCTTATAAAAAATCATTTTCCCTGCAAAAGCTGCGTAAAGTATGCAGGAATAAATGATTAATCCTACTAACCGTACAGTATCTTCTATTTGGTGATACCCATCAAATAATAATGCAGGGAGCGTCACCAATACTAAGGGCAGTAAGAATACATAAGCATCAAAATCCATGCCCTACCAGAAGCCGTAACGCAATGAACCTAATACAGATTTCCAGCGATCCTTCCATGTAGGGTAAGGATTATACACAATCATGAATATGATTCGAAAGATGGTGCTCAATATAGGAGCCCAAAGCATTAGTTTTATATTTTGTTGTAGGGATAGAAAAAATTGTTCACTCATTCATACTTCCATATCTACGTCAAGAACAATAATTCCCCATAGTAATCTACTATACTAAATTACTGATTATAATTGCCCATTAGATTTGTTTAAATAATATAATTTTACATATTTCGTCATGGTGTACATCATATGGTAGATAGATAATAGAAAACCTATTTTTCCATCTAATATGCCACCTTGCAAAATATATATCTTAAAAAATGCCCATGTTGGACGCAATATAATATCCCCTAAAAAACTACAAGATTTCCCTTGTTCCTTGTACTTGTTGGCCGCTGCTGTAGTGTATTTATTGAACTTTTCAAAGAACTGATGCCAGTTATCATAAGTGTAATGATACAATTTACCTTCTAATGTAGCTTGTGGATAAGGACTAATAAAAGTCTCATGGACTGCCCCCTCCACTGTAGCCCCTTCACGAGGCATTAATCTCAAAACCTTATCAGGTCTTACTACGCCATGCGTAGCTGGATTGTGATGGAATAAATTATATCTTCGTAGCCAATAAGCCTTCGGTTCACCATGTATAGCTCGTTGAATAGACTTTGCTAACTCTGGTGATACACGCTCATCAGAGTCAACAAATAAAATCCATTCACTCTGGGCTTGTGAAATACCAAACCGTCGTTGTTGTGACCAATCTCCATTTAAGGGATGTGGTATAACCTTTGCACCTAATCCCGTAGCAAGTGATACTGTCTGATCTGTACTGCCATCATCGATAACTAAGATTTCATCAGCGAATTGAATACTCTTAATACAATCTACAATATGTTGTTCTTCATTGCGCGCTAAGATAATAGCCGTCACAGTACTCATAGATAATCCTTTAACTTACAAATCAATTAAATTTAATGGATAAAAATGTATATTTCTTTATTTGATAACATCACCATGTTTAATGCGCCATGCCGCAAGTTCACGCATGTTTTTAATCATATCCCCATAGGACTGAGGCATGCTCGCACTTTGTTCTAACACTTTGCCACTTTTATCGAGATATAGTCTATGATTAAATACAAATTCCTCTTGTGTAAACAAGCTTGGTACCATCGCTTCATAAGTTTGACCAGGTCGGCCTACCAATTCCGCCAAGGTTGGAATGATTTGAATGCTCATGCCGAACGCATTAGGCGCAAGCCAATCTTTATGAATGCCACGACCATAAAAAATAATAGGAATTGTAGATGCCACATTAGGACCTACTTCACGAGCAAAGTTAAAGCGTTCACTATGGTCACCTGTAATGACGAAGAGTGCAGACGGATCTGCTGTTTCTTCGCGAGCAATAAAATTGCCCATTACGTGGTCTGCATACCAAATATGGCCCATTTCGTTCAATTGCTTATCGTTTTCTTCGATAGAATCTGGCAAATGCCCTTTTACCTTATTCACATCGTAGCCTTCCTTAGCCACATTAATGCTATACGGCGGATGATTAGAGGTAGTCATAATCACATTGAGGATTTTTTCCCCTCTATGCTGATCCATGTAGGCAGAAATAGCTTTAAACAAGTCTTTATCGCCTACGCCCCAAGCATTACCGTCTTCGCTTGGCATTTCGGAGGCATCGTGGAATTCATCGAAACCTTGAGATAAAACAAAGTTTTTAACATTTTGCCATGTGCTAAAGCCACCATACCAGAACACAGTCTTGTAGCCTAGCTTTTTCATAACAGGACCAATGCCTAAACCATAAGGCTCTTTGAAACTTTCACCTTCATAGTTAGGATATAGCCCTGTATCAGGCATACCCGTCAACAAACCATTGATGGCTGGCATCGTGCCTGTGCCTTGGGCAAGAGCTAGTTGCGTGCTCATCGCTTGAGGGCTGGCAGCGTATTTACGACCTTGCTCAACGAGGTACGCACCAGGCTCGTTATATTCAGCGAGGAACGGCCACAAGCCATAGGATTCTCCAAGAACGAGGTTTATGGACTGCGGTTGATCCGCTAATCGTTGTGTCGTAATGGTTCTCGTGAAAGAATCGTCAAAATTTGTACCGTTAAACTTACCACCAACGGCAGTGATTTTTTCGTTTAGCTCTTGAGACGTTAAGTTAATAACCTCAAGCTCTGCCGTCCGTTTTGCAATGCTTTTAACACGATAGAGAGCCTGTACATCATCGAGGATATTTTCATTTAACAGATTGGAACTAAGGCGAGCCGCACTTTCCCAGTTGATGGAATTTGTATAGCTGAAAGCACCGCCAAATCTAAAGAATAGGCCGAGTACACCGATAGCGACAGTTAATCCAATGCCCGTCATCCATTGCGTTTTCTTTGTTTTAGGATACCAAGTAGTACAAAGTCGTCGATTATCTGCAGAATCACTATTTCTTACATTATCCGCATCATCACCATTCCTAAGATCATCAGCGTAGTCACTATATTTCTTGGCCCCCCACGCTAAGAAACGAACTAGGAACCAGCAAAGAGCTGCACTCAATACAACGGCCCCAATAATGTACATGAGGGCATTATATTCATTGATAGCGGTATTTACAATGGCACCGATATCATCGTTTTTACCGTTGATGAGCATCGCATTGTAGGAGGAGTTGAAGATTTTATAAAACGGAATGCGTCCTAAAAATAGGAAGGTCAACAGTACAGTCGCAATGGAGTAGAGGACCTGTTTAATGCGCAAGGACGGCCATTTGGGTACAAAGGTATACACCAACGTCCCCCCTAAAAAGCCTAGTAAACACAAAGAACCGACGGTCTTGAGACTCAATCTAAATCCTAGCCATAAGGACGTGAGGATATTCTCCATCGTCACGGAAGCTAGTTGTGATTGAAATACTGCAAGAAACACGATTCTAAATGCAGTCAACAAAGCAGAGAAAAAGATAAACACCTTAATCTCTGTCTTTATGCCTTCAAATAATCGTTGCCATCGGTTCATCATTAACCCCTACTGTTCTTCATATAATGTAACTATATAACGTAACTACTCTATACTACCTAACTGTAATTATGTTGGATATTTCTTACATTTAGGTCCCTTACATCGCTTGCATTTACCGCATCCGCGGTCGATAGTTCCAGCATTTGCCGATTTCTTCGCACTAGTACTCTCCTTAACCCTCTGTTCAGAGGCATTACTATTCCATACAGAAACTATCGTTTTTGCTTTTTTTCGGATCTATCCTTTTCGGACTTTTTATCCTTTTTCTTATCTTTCTTCTTATCTTTTTTACTGAAAGTATCGCCTAAAAAGACTGTTTTTAACTTGTCATTTAAGACTTTAAGCTTCTTTTCAGCCTTGTCTTTCTTTTTCTTTAACTTATCTTCGGATTTGGAATGTTTGTCTTCCTTAGACTTTTTATGTTTTTTGTCCTTTTTATCCTCTTTAGACTTCTTATCATCTTTGGACTTTTTATCATCTTTGGACTTTTTATCCTCTTTGGATTTCTTGTCGCCTATAGATTTCTTATCTTCTTTGAATTTTTTATAATCCTTAGATTTTTTAGATGTATCGTCAGTTCCATTGATACGCGCCCATTCATCATCTACGCGTTTCAATTGCTTTTTAAGAAGCTTTTCCATCTTCTTATTGGCTTTATCTGACTCTAAACCAGCTTTACCGAATAATAAAGCATTTACTGCTGTATATGGATCAATGGAGGACATATCATTTTCATTTATATCATCTTTTTTACTACATGCATCCTTATTTGTATGGGATGTTTCTGTATCTGTAGATTTTGAAAGTAATACCGAATTTTCCGCATCAAATAGATTTTCTTCATCTAAGTGATGGACTTCTAAGCTTTCCACGCCATCTAGTGGATTTACATCCATATGCTCTACAATATCTTCATCAAGGTCCGATATCTCATGTTGGGAGCTTTCACCAGATCCTGTAAAAAGACCGCCCATAGAATGCAATTCGTTCAATTTAATATGGTTCATGCCCACTGTAGAATCATGCTGCACAGGAATATCCGATAATTGGACCTGTTCCATAGCGTATACATCATTATTATGACTAGCACCCTTGCCAAGATAAGATCCATCAGAAATGATGATATTCTCTTTATCGTCGCCTAACACATTGCCGAACAAATCCTCCTCAAGAGAATCATAGGTATGCAACATGGACATCCGTTTTTGAACCTCTTCAATTTGATTCCACAAATCAACGAGAGAGGATGTATAGTATATGCGTTCCTTAACCTCTAAATAAGCTTGGTAAACAATAGCCAATTCAGTTTCATTGAGTCCCTCTTCGGCACCGATTTCTTCAATCATTTGCTGGATTTGTTGATCTCGATCATATCGTTTAATTAAGGCCTTGCGAATACGTTCAATCAATGCTGTATCGATGATTTCCACGGGTACCTCCAGTCTTCAATACACTCAGCCCTATCCACTACATTAGCGCATACGAATCAATGTATAGAACCATAAAAAATAATTTGATTTTATAATCTCTAATATATTATTATATCAGAATTTATCTGCTTTTTCCTTAATAATCTAGGTGAAAGTTTCTTAAAAATAGAATAAAACCTCAATTTGAATTATGTCCTAGTCGTACAAATTTAGAGCCCCTAAAACAATCCTTCAACATTGAGGTTTCTTACATACTAAATACAGTTAACTGAATACATTAAAATAAATTAACTGAATACACTAAAATTCGTTCCTTTTCATCGCTTTCTTCAAATAGATCGCTGCAATCGATAGGTTCTTCTTGTTCGAGTCGCACATGGTTATTTAAGAAGTTTTCTACCTCTTCGTTAACATAGTAGAAAAATAATTTGATTTTACGCGGATGATGATACAGGGAATCAAAGATATTTCCTAAAACGCGCTTAATCGTATGGAGTGCAAAGGGATTAAAGAAAAAGCATCGATCTGCTTGAGCTGGCAATTCATAGAGCGCCGCATCACCGTGCACAAAACTTACCCGATTGCGCGCTGCTAGGCTTTCACCATTGGTAAGAGCCTTTTCATACAATCGTTCATCATATTCGATACCGATGGAATGACAGCCCATTTGGTAAGCCATAAAAATGCTAACACGGCCCTTGCCACTGCCATAATCGATAAGGGTATGTTTCTTGCGAATATGACCACTATTCGCTAAGCGCTCTAGTACACAATAATCTGTCGGCTCATACGGATGATGCTCTGTATCAGACCGACTATCATCGCGGCCTGCTGTCTTTATTTGTAAAACCTGTTCCCATTCCTGTTCACTTGTCATATATCTAATCCCATCATGAATTCCCAATTGTATGACCTATTTTTAATACTAAATTGATATTTATATATACTATACCCTTATTAGAGCAATATTTACAAATAAAAGGTAATCATGTATCATAATATATGACAAAGGAAGTCAATGTGAGACACGTTTTCACGCAAACAAAAAAGGAGGGTGGCGGCCCTCCTTTTTTTGTGCTAGTTACTGACGAAAGTATCTATCTAGCCACTTGCAGATGTAGTGACAGGTTACACCTGCTACGATGGATACTATTAAGGAAATCAAAGTGTCAAACACGTTTTCACCCCCTTTCTGTTACCAGTCTGGGGCAGTAACACCTATAGTATACAATAAAAGCACCCTTTTGGGTGCTTTTATTGTGTCAAACATTTATTGATGTTAATATGGTATACTAAAGAGTAATATTTCAATATTCTCATGTGCAGAATGATATGTCATAAAAAAGGAGTGTCTACTTACATGGACAGTGATCTGACCTTAGATTTTATAATTATCGTCGTATTAATCATCGCCAATGGCTTATTCTCTATGACGGAATTGGCCATCGTCAATGCTAAAAAACGTAAACTCGAAGAAATGGCAGAGGCAGGCAACGAGCGTGCTAAAAAAGCCTTTGAATTAGCAGAGAATCCAAATAATATGTTTTCTACTATTCAAATTGGTATTACCCTCGTTGGTATTTTAACTGGTTTATATTCTGGTGCGACCTTCTCTGGTCCATTAGAAGAGATTTTAGTAGCTAATATTCCAAGCATTGAGCCCTATGCAGCATCCATTAGTTCCTTACTCATCGTTACGGTTATCACCTATTTATCCCTCGTTATTGGCGAGCTCGTACCGAAACGTTTGGCCTTAAATAGTCCTGAAAATATCGCCGTAGTAGTAGCAAAACCGATTTATTGGTTGTCTGTAGCCTTAAAGCCAATCGTTGGCTTCCTCGGCGTTTCCACAGAATTCCTCTTAAAATTACTAGGCGTGACTGTGAAAGAAGAGGCTCCTGTTACAGAGTCTGAAATCAACAAGATGCTCACCGAAGGCGTTGCTATGGGTGCTTACGAAGAAGAGGAACCAATTCTCGTAGAAAATATCTTCCACCTTGCAGATATGAATGCTGGCGACATCATGACACCTCGTACACAGCTCAAATGGATTGACCTTAATGGCACAGAGGATGAAATTATGGAAGTCCTCAAAAATGCTAACCATTACCGCATTCCTGTAGGTACCGATTCCTTGGACGAACTAAAGGGTCTCGTAACTGTATCTGACGTATTGGTACAAATCATGCAACGTCCTAGCGAACGCTCTATTCATGATATTATTGAATCTTGTTTGAAAGAACCATTACTCATTCCAGAATCCATTACGCTCATGAAATTATTGAATGTACTCCGTACAGAAGGCGTTCATGAAACGATTGTTCTCGACGAGTACGGCGGTTTCAGCGGTCTTGTAACATTACATGATATTATGGAAGAAATCGTAGGTCTCATGCCTTCCGGTGAAGAAGAAATCATGGAAGAAGAGAATAAAATTGTCGAACGTGAAGACGGCTCCTGGCTTGTAGATGGCCTTCTCGACGTAGACGAATTTAAAGAATTCTTCCACATCGATGAAGAATTACCAGGCGAAGAAAAAGACTTGTACAAAACAATGGGCGGTCTATTAAACGTTCTCTTTGGCCGCATTCCAAAAGAATTAGACAAAGCAAAATGGAATGGCTATACCTTTGAAGTAGTAGATATGGATAACACCCGTATCGATAAGATTCTTGTAACTTATGAAGAACCTATCGTAGTACAAGAAACAGAAGAAAAAGATTAATACCTACTAGCTTCCTACTAGCTTGTAGATTTATGAGCATTGTAGATTTATAAAGAGTGAGTTCTCCTATGGAGGACTCACTTTTATATATACCCCTAGCCGTTTACATATAAATATAGTATTATTAAAT
>OFDA01000313.1_pt1 | contig 20129 bp, 22 predicted proteins | sample 1520921 | NCBI WGS metagenome assembly OFDA01 (sample SAMEA2699028, study PRJEB24076) | metagenome
AGGATAATAAGTAAGTCTACGGCTGTCCCAGAATACAGGATTATTGAAGTAACAACATTTTGAACCATAAAACACCTCATTCAAATATATTTTTGAATGTATTTTAACATTAAACTTTGTAGATGTCAACTTCAGCTCCATCAAAATATAGATAAGAAGGTAGTGTACCAAATATTAAAAAGCCCTGCCATCGAAATGATAGCAGGGCTTAACTTCAATATCCAGATGATATATTTATCTAAAAAAGGTAGTGAAAAAGGTAGAGTTTGAATTGAAATACAGTGCAATAGTTCGCATTTGGCAAAAAGAAAAAACGCTTAAAATCAGCGTTTTTCTTATGTATTGATTCGTATTGAATGCTTATTTCACTTCTGTAAGGGTTAAATAATTAATCTGTAACCCTTGTCAAATCAAGGAGTACAGGCTTTTGAAGTAAAAAGGTAGTGATAAAGGTAGTGATTGTATTAATCCGTGAGTTCTTGTAATTTTTCCAGAAAAATATCAACTGCTTCGAATTTTTTCTTTGGTGCTAGTTCAGCATATGTATCCATAGTTGTGGTAATAGACTTATGTCCCATCCTATGTTGTAGCTCTTTCCAGTTAGTTCCGGCATTGAGCATCATAGAGGCATGTGTATGTCGGAATAGGTGAAACCCATAATTTGGTAGGCCTAATTCGTTAAGTCTTTTTTTTAGAGTTGCACGCTCATTTCTATCACACATATAATTTCCATAAATCGTTGGAAATATCAATTTGGATCTTGGTAAATGATGTTCTTCAAAGTAGAGACTCATTTCTTGATGAAATTCTCTTAGTCCTTCTAAAGTTGATATTGGAACAGCAACTCTACGATTTCCGGCATCAGTTTTAGGAGAATTCTTACAAATGATTCCTCCTTTTTGGTTCAATTTCTTATTAGCACTTTTCCACATTAAAGTTTTATTAACAATAATTTCATTAGTTTCAAAATCAAGATCAGTGATTTCTAAAGCTAATAATTCATTGATTCGTAGTGCTGAAGCCAGTAATGTATTACAAATAATTTTAAACCGCCGATTTGCTCTCGTGTTTGGTAGTGTGTCAAGGTAAGTTAACCAAAGTTTTAAATCCTCATCATGAAGGACCATGATACGTTCTTTAATGGCTTTGGGTTTTGGTGGTATCTTGATTGTCTTTGCAGGATTGTTTTTTAAACCGCAATTTGTTATTCCAAAATCAAAAATATCACTCATTTTATGTGCCATTGCACCAAAATCTTTTGCACTGCCTTTCGGTGCACGTTTTGTTCCAGATTCAATTGCTTTTTTAGCTTTTTTAGCTAATTGATTTAGCCACAATTGGATATCTGATGCTTCGATCTGCTCAGGTCTATAATCGCCAAATTGAGGAATGATGTATGTATCTAAGTACCCTCGAACGCGGTTTATTGTATTTTGCGAAGATACCCAAGTTTTAAAATAGCTGAACCAAAATTCAGCTAAACTCTCAAAATTACCGATTTGGATAGTTTCTTTAGTAGTTGACCCAGATTTTTCAAATTGAATTTTGGATTCAACAATTTTTCTATCTAGAGCTTTTAATGTTTTAGCAGTGATTGTTTTTGTAATTCGCTTACCAGTCTTTATGTCTGTTCCAATATAAACACCTTTGATTGAATAGCTTATTTCACCGCTCTGCTTGGTAGTTTTTATAACTTTCTTATTGTTGTGTTGAATGGTTTCTTTATTCATATCGCCTCTTGATTCGGATATATAAAAGGCTAAAATAAGACCCTCACCTTCCTTTATGATGATATTATTTTAGCATATTCATGAGTTGTTTGTAACAATTCTGCTTTACTATTAAGTTGATAGAAAATTAATGATGTCTTGCCGTTTATAATAGACCGTTCTTGTTCCTTCAATAGGTGGCTCCAGACGAGCTAGTCCTTTTCTTTCCCAACTCTTCAGTGTGTTAGGTGATATATTCAATTCTTTTAGAACTTCTTTTTGAGTTATAATTTCAAAGTGATTGGAGTTGCTTTTTTTGTCAAGAAGGTTCACTAGAACCTGTAATAGATTTTCGATTTTATCTAGTTTTACTTGTTGTAGTGTATCCATATAATTATCCTTTCTAATGTCCTAAAACATATGTAAATTGTTTGGCAGTTTCTGCGTCAAAAGTACGGTAACTAATAATTCCTAATCCCTTAACATTGCATTCTGATACAAGAATTGAACCGTCTGATTTGACTTGCTCCACAAATGAAACGTGTCCGTATATTGGAGCGGCTCCAGCTTGTCCGGGGCTAAATGAAACTGCGGAGTGTTCGGTTGGAGTATGAGTCGTTTGAAAACCTGTAGCACTCATCCATTGACCACCATTCCCCATGTATTCTCCAAAGTTGACACCAACTTCTTTACCTCGATTATAAACAAACCATGTACACTGTCCATATGGATAAGATAATCCAGTGTAAGTCGAAGGGTTCATTTCTTTGGTCAAGCTATATCCTGATGGAATTTCAGAAGAGGTGACACCACCTCCGTCTCTAGTTTTTCCAGTGGTTTGTTCTGGTGCTTTTGGAGTTCCGCCATGTTCATCTATATAGGCATCGAGTTTTTTCATGGTATCGGCACGTCTTTTTCCGGATCCTGTAGTATCTGTGAAATAGACACCGCCATCGGTTGAAGTGTTTAGAGTACCATTCGCAAATTTCTTAGCCTTGTCATCTTGGATTTTAAAGGTTTGGTTTTTATTCCCAATAATAGTTTGCTGGGTTAGTCCTACAACAGCGACTTCATCGTTGAAATGGTTTGCATATTCTGGATTGGAGTCATAGGCTCCAAAACCAAACATATTAGCTCCGGGATTGGTAGCAACTCCAGCAGTTCCAAGAGAGCTTTCATTTAGTGCGATCGCAACAATTCCACGGACATCAAGATTAGATTTGGCTTCCCATTCTAGGAGCTTTTTCCCATTAATTCGGTTCTTATCATAGGAGATTCCTAACGTATCTAAAAAGCCGTCTAATTGCTCTGCTGTGATACCGAAGCGATGAACAAGTAGGTTATGAGTATAAGGGTCTCCATCTGACCAGTGATCCGCATAAGTCACTCCATTTTGAGATTGGGACGAGCCATTCGTTCCACCACCTCCGACAGCCCCCATAAGGATAATGATAATGAGGACTGGTAGAAAGAGAGGAATGAGACCAGCTAATAGAAACCATTTTAGTTTTTTCATCGAATCTCCTTTCTAGTTAATGTCTTATATAAGCAGTGAACAGGACAGTCCCAAAACGCCATTTAGCATCTAAAACGACTGAATAGGACTTAACCTGTAGGATGATTTGGTCTCTTTCTTGTTCTAATACTGGAAATAAAAGAAGGAAATCGACTGAGCGTTTTCCTTCTTGGTAGGCTTGATAAAGGGTTTCTTCAAGAATTCTTGGAAAAGAAGTTCTTGAACGTATTTTGGTATTCATGTCATTCTCCTCTAAGCTGTTTTAAGCGTTCCGTCAATCGATCTCTTCGTTCAATATTGCTTCTTAATTTATCATCTCGGGTCATAGTTTTACGATAAGCACGAGTGAAAGCATTCGATCCTTGAGCTTTGTACATGGCTTGAGGATCTTTGTATTCCTCTAACTTGCGCTCAAGACTATTCATTCGGAGTTGTTTAAATGGAGAGATCCATTCTTCTTTAAGGGTTTGGAATTCATCGTCTGAGCTTGGAGTCGGCTCTACTGTGATTGGAGATTCTATTGATGGAGTTGGTGCATTCTCTTCGACTGGTTTAGACTTCTCAATGATTGGTTTTGTTGTAGAAGGACTTGGATCGAGTGTATCTGGTGCTTCAGATGGAGTCATTTCCTCAAATTGGTTCTCGGATTCCTTATTGGTAAAGAAGGAACCAACATTTTGGAAGTGACTCTTGGCATTCATGAGCATTCCCGCTCCTAAACCAGCACCTGCTAAGGCAAAGTTCCCAAGGTGTTGAGCAGATGAAAGACTTCTCGATGGTACTTGTGAAGCCACTTCTCGGGTTTTTGTGATCCCACTTTCAACTTTATTTCCAATATCACTTGCCACCATTCGAGCTTTGGATCCAAGAATGAATTGGAGCAATTCAGCTTTGTATTTCCATAGAAGGAAGTATACAAGTCCTTTTGAGACAACTGAAATGAGTAGTTTAAAGACAAGGCCGAAGATAATCAAAGATGGAAGTGTTTTAAGGATGCCATCAAAACCTGTAATGACAATGTTTTCGATCATTTTTTCAATATAGAAGACTAATAGAGTTAATAGACTTGTGATAGCTGGGAAAAGTAACCCACCAAACATGACTTTTAGAACTCCAAAGATCAAATCTTGCATTCTTGGTACAAAGGACATTAATAGCACAATTGGAAAGAGCAGGATCATCATCAGGACGAGTGTCTGAGCAATGACATTTAACATTTGAATCAAAATAACTGGTATCGCTAATACAAAAGCATCAAAAATTTTAAATATGACATAAAACATACGAGTAAAGATGAAATCAGGCATTGCCGAAACCCAACGGTTCTTTTCTCCATCGTCATTAGCTCCATTGCCTAGTTCATCTAGATATTTAGAGCGGTCTTTCGATTTAACCGCTGTAAAGTTCCCATTTTTATCGCTTGTTCCTAGTACCTTACTATCGTCAAAAGTTTCTTGTTTTCCGTCTTGGCTATTCTTATATTTCCCATTTTCTTGTCCAGTATTGACAAAGACATAGGCTTTATAAGATGTTTCTGCTATATAGCTATCTGCCATAGAATCACCGATTTTGATCGTCTTATTTTTTCCATATTCTACTTTAATATGAGTGATATTTTTAGTGACTTCTTTAGAGACATTATTGATGGTATCAAGCAGATAAAGACCACCAGAGGTCCCTGCAACTGTTCCAAAGTAACCAAAACCAAGGATGAGAACTAGAAAAACATGAAGGAGTGTTCTTGAAAAGGATCCTTTCGAAAAGAAATATTGATAAAAAATATAGAAAGCTAAAATCAGAAGCAACATTGAAACGAGTGAGTTCTTGGCAACTCCACTCCCATTTGAACCGATAAATCCTTTCCAGATACTCATTGCTCCATTAAACACATAGTTTTTATAGCTAGAGTAAAGATCAATTTTTTCAAGAATTCGTATCAGCAAAGAAAAGAAGCCCACCACTGCGTTTAGAATGAAAAAGAAGAAGTTGACGAAAAGCTCATTAATCAGAACCCAAGCCCCGTTAAAGGAAGCGAACCCAGTAGGTTCCATATAGGACTTGAGAGAGAAGATATCGACTCCTCTTAGTTTGTCAAAAGCTTCTTGCATGGGTTCACCTCCTAACTAGCGTATTTATTTTCAAGGCTTGATGATACAGTAGCTTTCATTGGTTTTAGAAGCATATCAATATCTTCAAAGATGTTGTGTACGGAAATCATATTGAGATTGCCATAGACGTCATAGTACAGGCATTGACCAGAGATCATATTGTCAATCCATTCGAGATTGCTTTCAGTGACTTCTAGATTGACATGTTTTAGGATATCTTCTCTTTCTGACTTTTCATAAAAAGCAAAGATGGTTCCGAATCCAGTGGTATCATCGTCATTTTCTGCATCATGTACAGATTGAGTAATCAGTGCCAAGGTATTGTTTTTGGAGCGTCCAATCCGACGCATATTTTTGATAACGGCTTTTCCTTCTGCAGACTTCATAAGAATCCATGCTTCATCAAAGAACTCAATGGTATCTTCATTTTCATTTCGTTCTCCAAAGTGGGTACAGAAGGCACCAAGCGCAAACATGAGAGCAATAGAGTTGCGTTCATGATCTGAAATTTTTGTGGAATCGTCCTTTGGTAGTTTGAGGTTATTGACCTCTAGGATGGTTACTCGTGATTCATAGTTAAGTCCTTGAGTGGTTCCATCTGAAAAGGCTAGTTCCAAGATAGAATTCGTCACAATTGAGGTCAGATAACGACCAACCGAAGCAATTTCAGAGGAAGTAGAGTCTCTCAGAACTTTTAGGACGTGTTTAAATCCGACCTTCTCACCAGCGACTCGTTTTTCTACAATCGCATTAATAGCTTCTGTGATAGCTGTTTTCTGATCCATCGTGACATCATCCACAGCTTGTAGTAAAAACTCAAGCATGTTTTTTGCGACCTCTACAGCTTGTTCTTTATCTAGAACGACAATAGGATCTAAGACTCCGTGGTTTGATGGTAGTGAGCTATCCAGGGTCACAAAGTTAAAGTTCTCGATCTGTCTCTTGCGTTCAGGATAAAGACGTGCGAATTCAGGTGAGTTAATCACTTCTTGGTAGTGATTTCTGAGTTCTCGTTTAGGATCAATGTAAAGGGTCTTGACATTCTGCAAAGCCACACTTAAAAAGATGATCTGAGCAAGAAAGGATTTCCCTTGTCCTGTTGCACCCGTAATGATGATATGCGGGTTCTTGGTAATCTTTCCAGCGATATCTTCTTTATTTCCTACTGTCGCATTATAGAGGACAATGTTCTTTGAAGAATCAATAGCTTTCTCAATATTGTCCCAACGCCCTGTCCAGTTATCTACTCGGCCGATATACCAACCGATACGGTTTCCAGAAGAGGTATTGGTAAAGGGCATGAGCTCTGAAAATCCACGAGCTGTGACCATATGTGTCCAAGTGCGAGTTTTCTTTTGGAGGTTTTCTCCATAGAGCAGCGCTTGAAAGAGATAAGGTCCGTCTTGAGAGGCTTCACTGATTTCGACTCCCATATCGTCAAAGTAGTTTAAAACCACTTGTCGTCTTTGTCGGAGTTGGTTCACACTAGAAGCAGAGACGATAAGATAGGCCCCATATTCGATGATATCTTCCTTGTTTCCGACTTTCTTCATTAAGTCCTTTAGGGAGATAGAGCCCATGATAATCTCGTCTTGTTGGACAGTATCAGTATTTTCTGCCTCTTCCATGATGTTTCTGTAACGTGTATTCGAACGTCCCATTCGACCTTTGATCTTACCGGTATCAATGAATTCTGCTTTGATTCGTAGCTCAACGGGAAAGTTTAAGCGTTGGATAAATTTGCCAAGATGAAAGCCGTTGAATTGAACAGGAAATTTACCTACAGGAAGAATCGTCACAAAAGATGAACCATAGGGGCTTTCTAGCTTGAGAAAGCCACCTTTTAAGACTTTGATCAAGGTATCAGTGATATTGAATTGAGCACGATTAGCGAGTACCTCCTTCTTGTAATGAGGGATATAGCGGAGGTATTGCATCCGCTGGTAATAAAAGAGTTCTTCATTGGATAACCGTTTTGCCCGAAGGACAGAGAAGGCTTGAAAAATAGTGAATTCATCACTTTTATAGTCTTCATACCAAGTGGGACTTAATTCATATTCATAGCCAAGCCCCTTTGCGATCTTTTCAGTGAACTCATTAAAGCTCTCATAGGCCAAGTCTTTTACTGTAGCTCCATGATTTTGTTTGCGTAAGGTCACTCCAACGACCCAATCAAACTGATAAGGAATCTCCATTTCATCTGTTAGACGATCCACTGTGTAAAGAAGCAGTTCTTCTCCTAGTTCACGACTATCATCTGCTAGAGCATCTGAAAAGTCCCGCATTTTCTCTTCTAAGAGATAATCTTTAGGGATCAGAGATATTTCAAAGAACTTGTTTTTCTGGAGCTTCTTCATCATTTGAGCAACAGTGATTTTATGTTTGCCCTTTTTCTCATCATCTGTAATGGTGATAGGAGTGTTTGGAATACGATAATAAGCAACGACTGTTTGATCTTTTTTGAGAGCTAGATTTTCATGTGTTTCCCTAATAGGATAGGTTAAAGTAATACTCATAGGTCCTCCTTTTCTATAGATTTGTTTTTTCAAAGACAATTTCTTCTACAGGCTCTATTCGATCTTCATGGTAGATAGCTTTTTTGTTTAGCTTAAAATCCCAGAAGTAAATCAGGTAATCTCCGATAAAGACGTGCATCTTTTTACCGTGAGGCTCGTATTCCGTATAGAATTTAGCCAATTTGTAAGGGAGATACCAATAGAGCAAGAGAGAAATGGAGTGAGTGATTTTTGCGAGTGGCACAAAGATAAACCCACCAAAGAGTAACATGGCCACAAAGACGATAATAAAGACAATGAAAAAGGACAACTGCATCGGTGTCGCAAAGTACCATAGTCGAGTGCCCTTTTTTGTCTTGATTTCTTGGATCCAATAAGGAGCATTTAGGCCCTTACTGTAATCATAAAGTCTTTCTTCATTCATACTTAGAGTCCTGATTCAATACCGAAGAGTCGCAGGAACCAGCCGACTGCTTTTAGGATATCTTGTCCTTTCGCAATGGAAACAATAACGGCATAGAAACCAACGACAGAGAAGAGTTGAAGCCAGGAGCTATTTCGCCAAGCCTTGATCGCTAAGAGCACAGCAATGGCTGTCAGGATCCAAATTCCGTCTCCCTGGAGGAAGGTTCGTAGATTGTCTGTATTCATAGAGTTCTCCTATTCTTTATCATTTGCATAATTCAGTGGAATGGTGTGTTCTAGTTTTGTGACATAGTAGGTCTTTTCTTTTTCTGAAAGGGTAAAGGTGAAGTTTTCTGAGTGGGTAGTCCCTCCGACCTCAAAGGTTGCTTGGACATATGCGATGATGTTTTTTCCATCTTTTTTAAGATAGGTATAATCAATCGTTTTGAAGGTGGTATTGGCTATAATATCCACATTCTTAGCAATCAGATTAAGGTTATCTTGGTTAGTAGTATAGTTGGTAAAGAAGACTTTGAGGAATTTTTCAACTTTTTTACGCTGACCATCTGAAAAGTGATCGTTAGCGGTTAATTGAAGCTGATCGTCTTCGCTAAAGTGTCCAGCTTGTGAGGATTCAATGGCAGAGAACCAAGGAAGGCCAGAAATATAATATTTCCCATCTTTTTCATCAAATGGAATATTGAAACCCGTCACAATTTCTCTTTCTTCTGTGTTGTTATCCCGATGGATGCTTTCCTTGTATTTAACCTTATAGGTCGCAACTTTCCCTTCTACAGTCACTAACTGAGAATAGAGGAGTTCACTAGGATTTCGAACTTGACCTTGAGCTTTCACATCAGGAATGAAGTTGTAAAAGCTATTTAAGTATTCCACTTGAGCTTGTTGTTTATCCCCTTCTTGCGGAAGGGTGAAGTAAGCATAGACATAATCATTCAGGTAATATTGGAGTTTGTAGTCGTATTTTCTACTAGACTCCATTGGCTGTGCTTTTTGATTTTTTGTTGCCTCGACTTGAGCTTGTAGTGCTCCTACCTTATTTGATAGTGTGATAGCACGGATAGATCCCATGAGACCAACAAAAAGGAGGAAAGAAATTCCTCCTATGACTGCAATATTGACGGTCTTTTTATTGGTGACTTTTAGTTTTGGTGGACCTCCTTTTTTCTCCACCTTTTTAAAGTGTGAGAGATATTCTTTTGCTTGAAGCAAGTAGCGTTTAGCTTTATCCATAGATCCTCCTTTAGAGACCAGCAAGCTCAATGAGCTTTGATCCTTTTGCATAAAGGCGCTTATTGGCTTTTTCGATCTCGCCGTTAATGTAATAGTAGCCTCGTAGCTCAGTTTGGAGTTGTTCGATCAATTGAGGTTTTAGATCTTTTGCTTCTTCTTTTTTTAGGAGACTATTTAGTTCTCCAGCCTTGGTCCAAGCCTCTCTATGATCTTTCTTTTTAAGTAATTCTCCCAGTTCATTCGTGACTTGAGAGACTTTCTTTTCAAAAATAGTTTTAGTGGCCATTTCAATTTCCTTTCTAAATGTTTCTTGATTGTCTTTAATGGTCTTTTGGATATAAGTAATGAGTGACGGGCGCATTTTTTTATTTACGCTCAACACTTGCCCATCTAGCGTGAAACAGGCATGTTCATAGGTATAAAATCCTCTATTATCTGGAAGGTCTTCCGTACACCTGCCAGCGCACTCATAGTAGAAGTCCTTTCCCTTTCTTAAAATGATATACATATACCAAAATTCATGTTCTGGAAGAAGTAGAAAGTTAGCTTGATAAATCTTCTTCATCATCTCAAGAAGCCTCAAGTAGATCATCGTAACCTAGAGCTTGGTAGATAAAATCAGAATCAAACCAGAGCCAGTCATTGATTTGTACTTCGGTTGGCGTGTCACCAGAGAAGATATCTTCACAAATGACGGTTAGGGTATCTACTCCACCGCGTTCACGGACGGTGTTTAAGGTCGTTAGTCCACCAGACCAGGCTTTAAAGTTGTCTAGTGAATTGATTTGAACTTTGTATTCCATATAGCTTTTCCTTTCTAGTGTTCATAGTGTTTATTGGCTTTGAGAAGTCGTAACATGGCTTTTCCTCGATCAGTGATCTCTCCGCTATTTTGAATCATTTTCATGTATTCTGTTTGGAGGATCTTGTCTGCTTCAGTGACTAGTGCAAGAGAGTTCGCAACTTGATAGGTTAGCCAGCGGATTGTCCTCTCAATACTGTAAGGCTGTGGGTTGGTGGAGAGCTTTAAGGGTTCGACACCTCCAAAGAGCCGTTGCCATTTTTCATCGGGTTTATAGGCTCCAAATCGAGTGAGACCATCATAGACTTGGATTTCTTTATTGATGATGCCTCGTGCGATTTCTCCGAGATCTACACCGTTGATATATTCCTCCACAATACCTTGAGCTTTCTGATCTGAAAATCGCAATTCATAGCGATTCCAGATACCAAAAATCTCCAAGGATTCGTCCAAGGAGATGTTTTCCATTCGAGCAATTTCATAGCGCTTTTCATAAAAGTTGAAGTAGAGTTGACTTTGACGGCTCCCAAAATAAATGGACAAGCCGTGATTCGCTTCCATGTCTTCATTATCTGTGAAAGATCCACCACCCGTGATATTCCATTTCTTGATCGTGTCTAGGACAATCTCTTTGGAATAGAGTTTGTCAATCAATTTGGGAATTTGAATTTGTTCGTCCTCGTGACCGTAACCCTTATAGAGTTCATCTAGAGCGATATCGAGACGTTTTACCCTGACATCTTCATAGGAATAAAGAATGTTTTGAAGAAAGATCTGCCAAGTGATTCCCTTGTCTTCTAGAAGCAATTCCAACTCACGGCATCCTTGACCGGATAGTTGAAGACAAGTTTGGTAATCATTGGTCACAGACTTATCAAAGAAATCAAAAATCCAGATGTTCCCTCGTTGCCATAAGTGGGTATAGTTCATGAGACGAGTTTCTTGGTCTGTAAATTCGTTTAGGTGACAGTGAAGGAAGTTTTCACAGAAAGCGTCTAAATCCTTTAATCTCGGAAAGGTCAATCGTAGATAGTCGATCTGAGCCCGAAGACTGTTTTTATCGCACTCTTGATAATAACCGAGTTTTTCTTTAAGTTCTCTAAACTTATCAATCGTCAGTCCTCTTTCACCTGTTTCATAGGAGCGGTAGGTTCTTGTAGGTAGATCAACAACTTGTGCAAATGCTTTTTGACTAAGTCCTGTTTGTTTTCTGAAATTCTTAATATGAAAAGGACTGATTTTGTCCATTCATCGCAACACCTCTTTCTAACAAAGTGACACACTTTTTTGACGAAAGTGACACACTTCATAAAAATTGAAAACCCAACTCCCATAAGGAATGAGGAGGGGTGGACTTGGCGTATTTGCCAAATGTAACCCCCCTATTAGAAAACGGGGGTTCGTTGTCATCATGAGCCAGGAACGGCGGGCTTCGGTCTTCGCCTGACCTGCGGTCAGGCTTGCCCTTGCACTTGTCCTAGCCCATGATGACGGACAATCGCTTCAATAGCTTTTGGATAAGACTTGCGCCCATCTTCCTCAAATCGGGTGATGGTTTCAAGAAGTAACTTTTCTTGGAAAGGTTCAATGAGAATAGCGGAATCAGTCCGTTCAAATGAGATTCCATGTTCTTCCATATACGGGATGATTTTTCGAAGAGTTTGCATCTTTAAATCATACTCATCCGCAAATTCCTTGAGTGGCCGCTTATTTGGTTCGTTTTCTATTACCTCCTTTTCCTCTATAGGATCATTTGTTTCAACTGGTGGTTTGTATTCTTTAAATACTGAGAACTCTTCTCCTTCAAATTCCATAATCGGGATTTTAGCGTATTCATCATAGAAGGAAAATCCTTGGTCAAGTGGAATATAAGGCGAATAAAACTCACCAGCTAGATTCCCGCTTGAAGCAATATAACCACGACCGACTACTTTCACTCCATTAATTTCGTCTAGCTTTTTAAACTCTTTGGTTTTATTGGCATCCCCAAACATCATGTCATAGCCTGTTGATTCCAAATGACCGACTGAAAGACGCATCATGAAGTTGTCCCGAAGAGAAGTTTTGATATATTCTCCATCGGGCCGTTGCATGGCAAAGATCACATATACTCCAGCTTGACGGCCCTCTAGAACGATTTGAGTCAGGTATTCCATGAGCTCCGACTGTTGGCTATAGTCTCGATCAATCTTTGCCATAAGAGCCGCCCATTCGTCCACTAGAATAAACTTAGGTTTTAGATTGTAATGGGTGTAATAAGTACCTGGTCTATAGTCTGGAAAAGACGTTAAGACCTCGTAGCGCTTCTTCATAAACTCGACATTCTCTCTAAAACAATTGATGATATCTTCTTTACTAGAATAAACTCGACCATGAAAGACTGGAAGTTTCTTTAAAGAAGCTAGGTCTGAGTTTTTAGGATCACAAATATCTATATAGCCAACTTTTAATAAGGCATAGATAATGGACATGAGAGTAACGGTTTTTCCTCCACCAGTACCTCCACCAACTAGTAAGTGGGAATTTTTGACATAGTCCCAGTAGACATCTTTCATAAGACGGATTTTTGATCCTTTCACTTCAACTTGATCAATTGAAATACGACTATCAATCCGATTGATAGCAATTTTGTATTTAACAAAACAATTATCAAAACTCTTGTCACGAAAATCTCCGTTAAACATGACTTCAAGAGTAGAACCAAGATTTAAAAATCGATCTTGAAACTTGTTTCCTTCTAATATAAAACTGACTTGAATCTCGTAATGACTTTGTTTTAGATAAACTTTTGGAAGAGTGATTTTCTCAACTATTCCTTTGTCTCGCCTAACCTTCTTCACAAGATACAAGTTATTCTCTAGCAAAAAGCGAGAAAGAATTCGAAGGCTGTTGAGCTTTTGAAAAAAGAGCAACTTTCTGTAACAAACCCGATTAATAAACCAAGAGAGAAGCAAAGAAGAGAGAAGCCCAGCTCCTAGAAAATATCCTTGGGGTAAGGGATGAACTTTTAATTCTTCTAAATGTAAGTAGCTGTAGTAACTAATAGCCAATAAAAAAGGAAACCACCAGATAAACCATGTGATTCCCTTTAGTTTACGATGAAAAACTCGAACTCTTTTTCCACGATAGGTAAAGAGTTTCATCCTGCATCACCTCCTAGTTTTCCTTCTTATTTTCTACTGGTTTGTTTTCTTTAGTTGGTGCACTTCCAGTTTTTTTCTTGATTTTAGAAGCAAAGAGCTTATAGATATCATTACGATTGACGTGGGTATGAGTGATAACAATATCTTCCAATTCAACCTCTTCTCGGTATTTAATACCTAGGTCTTCAATTTCAGACTCAGACATATCTGCGATCGTGAAAAAGAGGGTTTCGTGCTGGACAGAAGAATGAATCCCTACAACAATACCTCGGATCTCACCTGTATTGACTTGGACAAATGATCCATCAGGATTTCGTTGTGAACGATCCACTTCAAAGATGATATCAGGACCCTCAATGCCTCGGAAAGACAGTTTTCCGAGGACAGCTGGGACATCTAGCCCATCTGTAATGACACGATACGTCTTGTCAGCAATTTGTAGTTTTTCTCCGTAGTTTAATCCAATTTTAGCCATGTGATTTTCTCCTTTAATTTCTTATTTTTTAATTACCAATTTTTCCGCAAAAACATTAAGATAAGGTGCAACAGTATTGCCATTTAGAGCAGTGTCTGGGAAAAAGATTGGGTTAACTGCTTCTACTAGAGCATCTTCTGGGAAGACCGTTGTAGAAGCTGGTGTGATGACATGGAAGGCTCCGTGCTCTGGGCTATTTAGAATGTGACGTTGGTATTTACCTTCTTTCCCAAAAATAAATTTAGGAGCATTTCCTAAACGTTCATAGTAAGCAGGGCCAATAAATTCTGGTTTCATTTTAAGTGTTTCTGAGATCATAAGATTTTCCTTTCTGAGTGTAAAATAAAAAGAGTTAAGCTAGTTGCTTTACTCTTGAATAATAATGGGTAAATAGTTTTCGTTTAAACATGCGACTATAGAATTGAATATCCCCATGAGCATAGCCATTTCTACGAGCATCTTGAGCTAGATGATCTAGATCTACTTGAGCTTGTGCATATAGTTTAGCCTGTAGTTTATCGGATTCACTAAACATACCATAGGTAAATTCATAGTTATCATAGAGTCGTTTACATTGTAGTGCGAAAAAAGTTTGTCATATCATTCTCCTTTATTATAATAGTAAAAAAGCTACTAAGTGAAAAAAGGAAAGAACTTAGTAGCTTGAGAGTAGGTCTATCTAGTTAGATAGACAGCAGTAAAGAAAAGTTATTTGGTTGGAAAGATCCCTCTTTCCACGGTGGCAACGTTTAGCAAGGTGCTTTGCGTGAATTACCATCGCTTTCCCAGCCAATCTCTTTAGGTAGTCATGATCATACCCAAGGGATTCTCTTACGCCCTTTGGCGAAGCCAGTTCACTTTACTATTCGGAAAAGTGCGAAAGTCCGAAATGCGTGGAAGCCCACAAGAATTGAGTCTTGTTTTCTATCTTCACTTCAACCATAAAACAGACTTGACTTTTCTTATCAAAACATTTACAATAAAGGTACGAAGTTTATGTGTTGTTCTGATGATCAGTCCTCTGGTTGTCAGACGCACTTTTTATTTAATTGTCAATGATCGTGATTTAGCCTTGAAGATAAGGTTATTATTTTCAATCGCTATACAACTATCAGTTGTTGGCTATATTATACAACTGTTGGTTGTATATGTCAACGATTTTCTGCAAAATTTTAAAATAATTTTTTGAGGTCACATATGGAATTCGCAGAACGCTTGAAAACACTAAGGAAACAAGTAAAACTAACACAAGCTCAAATAGCTGAAAAACTAAATATTTCCCAACAGGCATATGCTTCATGGGAGCGTGGTGTCAAAAAACCAACGCAAGAAAATCTCGTTAAAATTGCACAAATTTTAAATGTATCAGTTGACTATTTAGTAGGAAACTCAGAAGAAAAATCAGATGAACTAGATAATATTGAATTGCTTTTCCGTATGAACTCAAAAGGATTGACCGAAGAAGAGAAAGAAATTTTCAAAAAAGAATTGATTGAGTTTATGAAAGAAAGGAAAAAAGCTTTTGAAGAAGCGCGATAACATAATTCGAGAGATAATAAGTCTATACAAAATAAAAACAGCACACAAAAAAAGAAAATATCTAATAGAAACACATCTAGAGGAGAGTAGAAAATTTTCCAATTTTAATTTGTCTCCTATATTTGATCGAAAAGACATAATACTAGAGAATTACTTAATTTCAGATATTTTATATTGTTATTTTTGTATGGAATTTAGTATTTCAGAAAATAAACAGGCATTTTATGCAAATACACTAGTCAGATTATTAGGTTCATTTCTTGACTTATATGCACAAGTTTTAAATAATTTTTATGATTTAGAATTAAATCCTCTCAGAAAGGATATTGCACCCACTATATTTTCAGAAGGAGTTGTTACTCAAGCAATAAATGGTGTTAAAGATTCTGATAAAAAATATAAATCAGTAAGCCTTAATACTGTTATCAAGAAAATAAAAAGTAAATATCAAACAAATGAATATTCCGAAGCAATTGAAAAAATTCTAGACGAGGATGAAATACAATCTATGAGCATATTAAGGAATTATGAGACTCACTATCAGTCTATTTTTTCTAAATATAATCAAAGCTATAGGTTTGATAGTAATGGATTGTATAATAAAAGTTTTTCTACGAATGGCTCTATTTATGATAAAGGGGAATTTGATAAATTCAAAGAACTTTCACAAAAAGTAATTAATTTATATTTAAGTCTAGTATACTATTTTAACAAAATGCTATTTGATAGAAAATTAATAGAACATGGCAAAAAACCGGAAGAGGTATACGTTCTTCAATGTCCCGGATGCTCAGAAAAATTTTTATTTACGGAACTTCAAAAATTGAATTATGATTATGGTTTAAGTATTAGCATAGAACATAAAGAATGTTCTTCAAAGAATTGTCTTACATGGACTAACGAGAAAATGAATGTTCACCCTGAAAGGTATACTCAGATGATGCGCCAAGAGTGTGAAGCAATGAACAATGGCGAATTAAAGGTTTATAACGACAAAGGCGAGGAGATATTTCTTTAAATAATATTTTTAAAAATCAAATTTAAATATTCTAAGTAGACAATTGTCTACTTACTTTTATGCAGCAAACTAAACCTATAAGGTTTAGTTTTGTAATTTATACTTAAAGGGGGTATCATTCTTTGGATGAATTGTATACAAGAATAAGTAAGTCTACAAAACACGTGTTATATCAGTATATGAAGGATCATGATATTTCATTACTAAATTATAATTTCAATTACTTCTTTCAATATTGTATTCAAAAATATCAAATTCAAGTAATTAGTCACCACTTCTCAAATCACAAGATTGAAGGATTAACTGTTATTGATGAATTAGGTATTAGTTTTTCTTATGAAAAGGATAATCCCATTGTGAAGCAAAATTTTACGCTGTGTCATGAGCTAGGACATTTTATCCTAGAGCATGAAGGTAATTATTTTGCAGAATCTATTGATAATCAGGAGAACCTACTAGAGCGAGAAGCGAATATTTTCTCTGCTGTAGTATTAATGCCTGACATTGTTTTGTTGTCAAAGATTTATTATAGTTGCGACACCTTTCAAAAGATTCAAAATAGTCTAGATGTTTCAAAACAGGCATTGTTTTATCGCCTTTTAGATCTTCTTAGAGAATATTATCCTGGAAAAGAAAGTACCATTAAGCAGGCTATCGATGCTTATATTGATGGACAAAATGCCACACTGCTCCTTTTGTTTCACGGTGTCAAAGAACAGATTATAAAGGAATTCAACAACTATCAGACCTCTCTAATCAATAAGATTGAGCAATCAGTAATCAAAAAAGGCTTCGTGACTAGTCAAGAATATCCAGAACTTCTAGATCAAAAGAATTGGAAAACAATAAAGACTTGCCGTGACAATCTAAAAGTATGGCTCATTTATGATAGAGGAAAATCTATAGCTTATGTTTGGGATAAAAATAAGCTAACTGACAAAGAGGCAAAACAAAAAGCTGAATTGAAACTACTATTAATGTGAGGGAAACGATGTACCAACCAGAAAAACTAAAGGCTCGCAGAAAAGAGCTAAAAATGACTCAAAAAGATATTGCAGATCAATTGGGTATTACCTACCAAGCCTATTCTGCATGGGAACGCGGAATAAAACAACCATCTAGAGAAAAAATAAAGCTTTTGGAGCAGATTCTAAATGTTCCAAAAGGTTATTTTACAGAGGTCGAAATCGTCCGACTATATAATACTTTATCGGATGAAGGTAAGAATAATGCACTTAGTTATGTCAGAGGCCTAGTTCAAAAAGAAAAATGTAAGAACATTGTTTCAATGTCAGAAAAACTATACGAATACCATGTTTACGAACAAATGTCTGCTGGTATCGGTTCATCGGTGTATAACGATCAAAACTATGATACTGTCTATTTTGATGAAGAACTAGCCCACGATTTCGCCTCATGGATTTCTGGTGACTCAATGGAACCCAAATATCAAAATGGTTCTGTGGCTCTCATTCGTGAAACAGGATTTGATTATGATGGTGCAGTATATGCAGTAGTCTGTAATAATCAGACATACATTAAAAGAGTTTACCAGGAAGAACAGGGTTTACGGTTAGTTTCTATCAATCCAAAATATCGAGATATTTTTCTTTCGTATGATGAAGATCCTAGAATTGTAGGGATTATTGTAGGGAATTTTGTACCTGTGGAGTTAACCTAAAAGCAAAATTATTTTGAAGTTAATTTTAACACGGTAAATCTATTAAAATCCTTATATGGTATAATTAGATACTGTCAATAATTATGTGTAAACACTCTAAGATATATACAAACAGTTCGGTTCTATTATTAGAAATAATTTAGATACTTATTTTCTACCATTGAAGATATAGAATATTGTTGACAAATATTTTATGTTTTGTTATACTTATTTTAGATTTGAAGTCATCGAAGGTGCCGTCGGGCATAACTAGGTGGCCTTTTTTTATACATAGAGGGAATATTATTTATGTCAGATAACATATTTGAACTCAAAAATTTTAAAGAATATTTACCATTAGAAGTTGATATTTCTGATAAAGATTATTTACATTATAAACCGATTTTAGCACCAACTCAATTGAAGAAAGAAATTGAACCATCGTTATCGGAAGAAAAGCTTTATGACCACATGAAATATATATCTAAATGGGATTTCTCGAAAAAAGATTGCGATGATTTCTATAAAGAAGATTGCGTTAATTTTTTAAGAGATATTGATTTTCAATCATTCTCACAGTATGGTAAGCTAACGGAACATAATTATTTCAAAGCAAAATCTGCCTATTTATTTGATAGCTATTTAAGAAATTTTCTTCAAGAGATTTTAGAACGTATTGAAGTTTTTTTGAAAAAGAGTACCTCAGATGCTATAACATTGGGATATAATAAAGGAATCTATATTTTTGAAGATGATGAGTTGTATTATAATGAGAGTAAAAAATATAGTAAGGATAACTCCCATAGGAAAGATATAGTTCTTCGAACGAAATATTATTTATCTAGCCTGATATTGCAAAAAGGTGATGATAATATAGTTCAAAAACAGATATCTGAATTTGGGGTAGTGCTTCCTTGGACAGTTTTCCGCTTGATGACATTTGGGAATATTTCTTCTTTTTTGGTTGCGTTGCAGCCTCTTTATAGAAATAAGGTTGCTTCCTATGTGAGTTCACCCTTAGATGAAACAAATAAAATTGCTGCAAAGGTATTGTTGTCATGGTCTAATGCTCTGCGCTACTTGAGGAATATCTGTTCCCACAATGGACGTTTATATGGACGATTGCACAATACGTTACCAGTTATTCATCGTGCTGATGAAGAATTGTTAAGTAATTGTTTAGGTAATGATGCTAAAAAATTATTTGTCTATTTTGTGGCAATGAGGCATATCATAACATCTATGTCCAAAGAGTCACATTTATTTTGGAATGATAAGTTAGAACGATTGTCGAGGGAAAGTGATTGCTATGAAATCGATTTTGTAAATTATGGTTTTCCCGAAAATTGGTTTGAGTTGCTAGAAATCTAAAAAAATGCATAAAACTAATAATAACCAAAATGGTGTGAACTTTTGGTAAACTCTAGCTCAATTCGTGTATTTTTAGTGTAATATTTACACCATTCAAATGAAAGTTATTCAAATTAAATGAAATTGTTCTTTCTGAAAACGTGGGAAAACATTGATTTCAAGCATATATTGAAATTCATTCAAATAGACGTGTTTCCAATAAATGGGATTAAAATAATTCATTCAGGGTTCAACAGAAATAAAATGAAGTTCATTAAGTTTCTAAATATAGAAAATGAAATGTCTTTTATGCCAAATTTGTCTGCTATAGTTGTCATTGAGAAAGCAAAAACAAACGCCTTACTGGGCGTTTGTTGCTTTATTGGCTAGCAGTCTATAGCTTTTAAGGAGAGATCTATGGCAGGTTTCGACTAGCGAATTTTTCCTATTTTCACCGGTCGGTTCAGGCATTGTCGTCATCAATCTCCTCTTTGCTCTCTGGCTCGGGAGAAAGTATTCCACCCTGATTGTTCACAAATCGGTTATGGTAAAATGGGAGTAGCTCATGGTTTTTTCTCGGGTTCTGTTTGTGTGGTTACTTACAGTTTACACCAATGAAACGCTATGAGTTTTTTTG
>OFDA01000321.1_pt1 | contig 19788 bp, 15 predicted proteins | sample 1520921 | NCBI WGS metagenome assembly OFDA01 (sample SAMEA2699028, study PRJEB24076) | metagenome
CCCCCCCCCCCCGGCCCACACCAACACCCACCGCATGTCTCATACACGCCCATCACCTCGGTTCTGCACGTTGAGCGCGATACACTAGGAAGGCGTCGTTTTGTGCTGTTCTCTCACCTTCGCACGTTGCGTCACGCACCCCACCACGAGTTCTTTGAAGGAGGCGCATGGGACACCTATTCCCTCACCCTCGGCGCCATCCTCGGCGCCACCCTCAGGGCCACAGCGGCTCGCAGAATCTCCTCAACCCCCGCTGGAGCTCCTTCAGCGGTGTTCAGCATAGGCCTCGCACCGGTAGTTACCGTGAGCGCGTTGAAGAGCTTGAAGGCTTGAGCGTCCTTGCCAGCATCCCGGGTCTTAAACTGGACAGGTTACCCGCGCTACGCGACCACCATGAGCATTCCAGCACCCACCATCACCAGCCGAAGGGGCCCCTCGGGTTCAACCGATACACCCTGGAACGTTTCCGTGATTTCATTGACGCAACCGTTCTGTCCTCGCCCTCGCGTACCGCAATTGGTGCGTTCCTGTTGGTCATCATCTTCTTCACGCTCACTCTGCTACTACCTATCTCCTCCAATGACGGGCAGCCAGCTCCCTTCCACCACGCATTTTTCACTTCCACCAGCGCGGTGACCGTTACGGGTCTGACTACCGTCTCCACAGCCCAGCAGTGGTCGACTTTCGGGCAGGCCATGATTCTGGCGGCTTGTCAGGTGGGCGGTTTGGGTACTCTGACCATCACCTCGCTGCTGGCGCTAGCCATCGGCCGCAAGATGGGTCTGCGCACTAAACTTATCGCGCAGGAGGACCTGAATATCAGCCGACTCGGTGAAGTTGGTGGCATCGTGAAAAGCGTCTCCTACGCTTCCTTTTCTATTGAAGCAATCATTGCGCTTGTTCTCATTCCGCGCTTCCTCGCTCTGGGCGAAGGTCCTTTCCAAGCTATCTGGCACAGCATTTTCTACTCTGTCTCTGCCTTCAACAATGCGGGCTTCACGCCCCACTCTGACGGTATCGTGCCCTACGGTCACGACCTTTTCCTGCTTGTTCCCATCTGCATTGCCGTGTTCCTGGGTTCCCTCGGGTTCCCTGTTTTTATCGCGATTCAGCGTAACCCTTTCCGCCCTCAGCACTGGTCGCTCACGGCCAAGCTGACCTCCGTCACGACTCTGTTCTTTTTCGTCTTCGGTGCTTTCTTCTGGGGTCTTTTCGAGTGGAATAACCCCGCTACCATCGGCGACTACTCCCCCGGAGAGAAGATTCTTAACGCGGTGTTTGCCTCCATCATGATGCGTTCGGGCGGCTTCAATCTGGTCGATATGAGTAGCATTACCCCAGTCTCCACGCTCCTGACGGATATGCTCATGTTTATTGGCGGTGGTTCCGGTTCCACCGCGGGCGGCGTCAAGGTCACCACCATCGCCGTGATTGCCCTGTCGATCCTGGCCGAGGCCCGCGGTGACAGCAAGGTCGTCGCGTTCAACCGCGCAATTCCCGAAAGCTCGCTGCGCATCGCTATCTCCGTGATTGTGATGGGTGCTACCGTGGTGGGTATCGGCTCGGCTTTGATACTTATTATTAGCGGCGCAGATTTGAAGGAAGTGATCTTCGAGGTCATCTCGGCCTTCGCAACCTGTGGCCTCTCGGACGGCCTTTCGGCGTCCCTGCCACCCGCGGGTATCTATGTGCTCAGCGTGCTGATGCTTATCGGTCGTGTGGGTACGACTACCGCCGCCACCGGTTTGGCTATGCGCTCTCGTCGCCGCCTCTACAAGTTCCCCGAAGAAAGGCCCACCATTGGCTAACGCACATAACGCCCCCGTCCTCGTGATTGGCCTGGGGCGCTTTGGCTCCGCGGTTGCCGCTCAGTTGCGCGTGCAGAATAAGGAGGTCCTCGCGATTGAGAAGGACCCTGAGCTTGTGCAGAAGTGGTCGGGTGTGCTGACCCATGTGGTCTCCGCCGATGCCACGGATATTGATGCGCTCCACCAGCTTGGTGCGGACGATTTTGGGTCTGCCGTGGTGGGTGTGGGTACCTCGATTGAGGCGTCTGTTCTCATTACCGCAAACCTTGTGGACCTGGGTGTGGAGCGTATCTGGGCGAAAGCTATTACCCCGGCTCACGGCAAGATTCTGGAGCGCATTGGCGCGCACCACGTGGTCTACCCGGAGGCTGACGCTGGCCGCCGTGCTGCGCACCTGGTTTCGGGTCGTCTGCTGGACTACATCGAGTTTGATGACGACTTCGCGATTGCGAAGATGCGCCCGCCGAAGGAGACTCACGGCTTTACGCTGGCGGAGTCGGATATTCGCGCCAAGTACGGTGTGTCCGTGGTCGGTATTAAGTCTCCCGGTGAGGATTTCACCTACGCGGATGCCACGACGCGTATTCACTCACGCGACATTCTGATCGTCTCGGGCCAGGTGGACCTGATTGAGCGTTTTGCGGCGCGTCCCTAAAAGCGCGTTTCCTCATTGCCTTGAGGAGCCCGCAAATATACGTAGAAAAATAGCCTCTTCCCGGGGTTTCCGGGAGGAGGCTGTTTTTCTGTAGGTTTACCCAGTTTTCTGTCGTTTTACCTAGTCCGGACGACCCTACCGAGCGGTATTAGCTCATGCTGATGAGTCCCCGCCGGTTAGTCTTCGTCAGCGGTGTATAGCTGGCTCATTTCCGCCGAGCGGGCGGCGCAGGCGCGCATCGCCTGTTCGGTCAGCTGGAAGAGGCCACCATCCACGAAGGTGTTCAGCGCGCGCTCGGTGGTGCCGTTCGGGCTGGTCACCGCGCGACGCAGAGCGGGCGCATCCGGGTTGGTGTCGAGCAGGTAGCCCGCACCCGCAACGGTTGCGCTGGCCAGCTTGAGGGCGGTGTTTGCGTCCAGGCCGAGCTTCTCGCCGGCGGCGGCCATCGCTTCTGCGAGCAGGAATGCGTATGCCGGGCCGGAGCCGGAGACGGCGGTGACCGCATCCATCTGGTCCTCGCGGACCTCAACGACCGTGCCGACGGTGCCCAGGACCTCTTCGACGAGCTTCTTCTGTTCGTCCTTCACGCTGTCGGTGGTGGAGATAGCGAGCACACCCTTACCCACGGAGGAGGGGGTGTTCGGCATGCAGCGAACAATGGGCTGACCAGCAGGAAGGCACTCGGCGAGGGTTTCGAGGGTCACGCCCGCGGCCACGGACACGACGACGGCGTTCGGGGCGAGGGCGGGTGCGATGTCGCGGGCAAGCTCCACGATGCCGTAGGGCTTCACGCCGAGCAGCACGACGTCCGCGTGGGCGGTTGCCTTGTGGTTGCCGTCAGCTTCGCCGCCGGTGGTGATGATTTCTACCTTGTCGCCGAGGCGCTGGGCGAGGGCGGCGCGGGATTCTTCGGTGCGCACGGTGGCGCGGATGCGGACGGGGTCGTGGCCGGCTGCGAGCAGGCCTGCGGCGATGGAGCCGTTCATGGAGCCGGTGCCAAGAAAAGCGATAGTTGCGGTCATCGTTGATCCTTCCTAATGGAGTGCCTGCGCCCGGCGGCCGAAACACTCGGCGCGTGCGGCGGGCGCGTGGAGGCGTACCCCTCCAGCTTAGCGGGTGCGGGTGGTTTGGGGCACACCGAACCAACGCGTGAAAGCCGAGAGTTGATATGCCGGACTCGGGGACGAGGCTCGTGTTGCCATCTGGAACCGGGTTTTCGTGGTGCCTCCGTTGCCCCGCTACTGAGGCTTAAAAGCGTAGGCGTAAAATTGAGCTGGCTTCGTTCGCCCCGATTTTCATCCGGCCTTTGCCCGGCGGTCGCTATGGCTTTCGCCGCGGTTTACGCAGGTTATGAAGCCTCAACCCAACACACAGCACGCAACACACAAAACCCCTTTTTCTATGTCTTCTCATACTGGTTCTTCGTCGAATGGCCCGTGGAATCCTGCGGGTTCCCGTTCTTTTCCGTTTCGCCTCCTGCTCGGGTTGACTCTTGCCGCGCTGGTCACGGGTGTGCTCAGCGGTTTGGGTGCGATTGCTCTGCATTATGTTCTGGACTTTATGCAGGAGCTCGCGTTCGGCCATTCTGAGGGCCACCATCCGATGGTGACTGACGGTGCCGACCCGGCGCGCCGTGCGCTGGTGCTGGCGGCTCTGGGCCCGTTTGTGGCGCTGGTTTGGTATTACCTGCAGTCGGGCGGTCGACGCATCGTGAGCGTGAAGGCGCAGATTGCGGGCGCAACCGAGGAGGACCTTAAGCCTTCGCTGTGGCGGCAGATTTCCCATTCGGTGATTCAGATTGTTGCGGTGGGTGCAGGTTCCCCCGTGGGTAAGGAGGTCGCGCCTCGTGAGCTGGGTGCCCTGGCCGCGGGCCGGTGCGCACGCCTGCTGGAACGTATTGGCGGCACTCGCCCGGATGGTTCGCCGCTGCTGGGTGATCGTGAACGTCGCCTGCTGGTGGCGGCGGGTGCGGCGTCCGGCCTGGCGGCGGTGTATCAGGTGCCGATTGGCGGCCTGGTGTACCTCGTGGAGGCGATGGCTGCGGGTCTGAGCCTGTGGTCGCTGTATGTGGGTGCGGTGACGGTGTGGACGGCTACGGCGACGGCGAATCTGGTGATTTCGAATGCGCCGACGTACCCGGTGCCGCAACTTCCGCTGGATGCGACGACGCTGACGGTGGCGGCACTGACGGGTGTGGTATTGACTCCGTTGGCGTTGGGTTTTAGGGCGCTATCGCAGCGTGCGGAGAAGATTAAGGCGAAGGACCGTTCTCTTCTGTGGCGTATTCCTGTGGCGTTTGCGCTGGTTGCGGTGGTTTCTCTGTGGCTTCCGGAGATTCTGGGTAATGGTCGTCTGCTGACTCAGCACACGTTTACTGTGTCGTTGGATGTTGCGGGCGACTTGTCTGCGGCGGCGGCTGTGTATGTGTTGGCGTTGGCTGTGGCGAAGGCTGCCGTGGTGGTGTTGAGCCTACGTTCGGGCTCGTACGGTGGCACACTGACGCCTGGTTTGGCGTTGGGTGCGGCGGCTGCGTTTTGTGTGGCGGCGCTGGTACTGTGGGCGTTCCCTGCTTTGGGCGGGGTGCCTGGTGGCGCGTCGATGGTGTTGTATGCGGCGGCGTTGACGGGTACGGCGGCGTTTTTGGGTATTTCGATGAATGCGCCGCTGTCTGCGCTGACTCTGTTGATTGGTTTTACGGGTCAGGGTGCGAGTGCGTGGCTGCCGATGGCGGTTGCGGTGGGTACGGCGGTGCTGACCCGCTGGGCGTGGACGCGAGTGTTCGACTCTAAGAAGTAGGTTCTGGCAGGTGGCGGGCGGCCCCGGATGCGTGTGTGCGTCCGGGGCCGCCTACTTTTAGATGAAGACGCTGGCCTATCCACGAATTCCGCAATGTACACAGATTTACTTGATACATAAACTATTAAGAATCCCAAATAATGGCCAGCCACCATCAACGCCTTCAAAAGAATGCAAACAATGGCAAACATACGATATGGTGGATTACATAATGTTCTAATGGCGCATTGATGCACCTATTAGACACACTACAGGGCTGACCCTCTTCCGGCGGTCGACTCGACCTGTGAAAACCAGCCCGACATGCACATATACACACCATCACCGACGATAGGAGCACACCTTCTATGGATTCGACCATTCTCAACCGCCGAACCCTGCTTGGCGGCGGCGCACTTGTGGGCCTGGGGGCCCTGCTTGCGGCGTGCGGCCAGCAGGCTTCTAATGAGGCGGCAGCCACCGCATCCGCCGCACCGAGCGAGACCGCTTCGGCTTCTGCGGCAACTTCTGAGTCACCTTCGGCAAGCGCAACCCCGTCTACTGTTCGAGGCTACTCGGGCGGTTCCAAGGCACCCGATGGAGAGTACCGCCCTGCGGATAAGTACGGTCCGGCGCAGAATGTACCGAAACCCAATGCCCCTGAAGATGGCTACCGCGAGAAGTCTTTGGAAGGTATTCGCAAAACAATGGATGCGTGGATTAAATGGGGTAATTACGGTACTCAAACTGGCGATTACTCGATGGTCCGCAAGTTCATCTCACCAACTTTTGAACGCGAACTAAAAGAATACGATTATATTGAAGAACTTTATCGACGTGGAGGTTGGGTAATTGATGGAATTGAAAGCTTGACTGCTGATGGTGCACCTTGGTCTGAAGATGGAGATACTTATTTCTGGAAAGCATACCGAGAATGGAACCGCGAGATAAATGTTGAACCTGATGGTAGCTGGCATGGATGGAATAATGATGACAAGAGCAACGATACATTCAAATATGAATTGAAGCATAACGGAAAAAAGTGGGAAATTATGGGCTACGAAGGAGTTGATGACTAGTAATGTCTCAATTTCGAAAATACCTCGCAGTCTCTATTGCAGGTCTTCAGATTCTATATTCAATATCGACTTACGCATTTGCATATTCAAACACTGTAGAATGTTCATCAGGAAATAAAGCCACAATATGTCAAGATAAATTTTCTAAGCATAAGGACAAAAATAGTGGCAGTGAAGTATCTGGAAATAATACTGAAAATATTAATTCTGGAAACGATAATACCAACCAATCAGGTCAACCACAATATACCTATACCACGGTAAATCAAGGAAACGGCATAAAAGTTACCTACGCCAACGAAAATCACAATATTATGTCATGCACAACGAAAGACGGAAGAACAGGAACATTCAAGTTCACAAATATGTCGCTTGAATCTGGCATTCCTGTAGACCACGGAAGTCCCCGAAGTCCTTCCTCTGCTAATTGCATCCCCGACAATGCCCGCACCCTCACCGGTACCAACAACCCCGGCCCCACCGGCCCCACCTACGAAGAAGTCATGACGGAAATCCGCCATGCTGCAGAGTCCCTAGAACCCGGCAAGCCCACCCTCCACCAGTCCTACAACAACCCCACAGGCACCGGCCGAGCCGAAGGCGACCCCAACGTCTACAAAGGCGACAACATCAACTTCTACGTCAACGACGGAGGCCCCTACCGCCTCGAAGCAGACATGCTCGCCGGACACGTCGAAATTGAACTCATGCCCTCCTCCTACGTCATCGAGTACGGCAACGGCGATACAGACACCAACTACACCGCAGGCAAACCGGTCACCACCTACCCACGCGAACGTCCGCGTCAAACAGCTACCAGTTACGTCTACCAGCGTTCGGGCAACTTCCACGCGTACGCGACCGTGCACTATACGGCTCGTTTCCGTGTGGATGGTGGCCCGTGGCAGATGATGATGGTGACCCCGCAGGCAACCAGTGACCCGCTACTGGTGCGTGTGTGGTGGGTTGATGTGGGACGCGTAGCAGGTGACTGCAGCTACGACGACACCAGGTGGGGCTGCAAGAACGATCCGACCATGGGCAAGCCGGATAACCCAAACCCTCGCCTGCGCAAGGCCGATATTCGTACCGGCCAGCGTTGGCACCTGAATGACAATGGTGACGGGGATACAGAGTATTCGTTGCACCGCGACTGGCCCGACATGTAAACCAGTTCTAACCCAACATATAGATAACCGCAGCAGGCGGCCCCGAATGTTCAAACATTCAGGGCCGCCTGCTTCGTATGGACTACTCAGTACCGGTAAAAATTCGGTCATGACTTAGTAATTTCAGTCATGACTTAGCGTCTTTGGTACTGGCTAAAACCCCAGCCTATAGTCACTAACCCGCCACCAAAAAGCTAAACCATAACCGCCCCCCCTACCTGGCACCGGCAAAGATTCTGTAATGGGTTACGGATTTGTGCCATAGGTTAGCGTCTTTGGCCCTAGTTAAAAACCACGGCAGAAGACACTAACCTATGGTACAAATTCTGCGGGATTTAAAGATACTCCCGTAGAGCCCCCTCTCCCGACGATAAGGAAAAATATCTTAATAACCTTATTTTCTCCTTGATGCTAAAAACAGTTTTAAAACTTCTTATATACCCCCTGTTTCAAATCTTCCTTCTCATCAACCCCAAATATCTCTGGCTTATATTTCCCATAATAACCCCATTCTCCATGAATAAATTTAGAAAATAAACACAACACCCAATACGGAGAAACAGCTATCAAAGGTTTTAACAACAATGAGACATATTTAATATTCCAATAAATAGGGAGGCATACATATTCACCATAATCTCTATCCCATATTGAAACTCTCACTCTTCCAGCATTTCTACCATAGGTATTTACCATCGTTAGAAGGTTTTTAAACTCCTTCTTGGACAGATAACCTTGGAGAACCTTAAGATACGAATACTCAGCAAGATTCTCAGAGCAAACATAATTTCGAAGAGAGCTGGGGATATAGACCAATAAACCAATTAAAAATAAAGCCAACATAACTTCAATAATGGTCAATAGATTAAGACTTCCAGATACATAACTAGAATTCACATCGCGATATACAGGAATAAAAACACTAGACAAGAGCTGAAGGAAAAATATTCCCTGTAGAATGAACTCCACTACCACACCACGCGCTGATTGAAATTTAGGGAAATATCCGGGGAGATTCAGATACTCGCCAACAATAAACCGCTCAGGAAGATTAAGTATATTTTTCTGGGCATTTGCATCCGAACAGAAGCTAAGAACTTTTCGCTCCCACACAGCTCGTTCAAGAGCAGCTTTTCGAGAAGCTTCAATCTCCCTATATTCTTCAGAAGCTATAGAAAGCGCATCTACATTTTCAAGATTGACAAGCTCTTTATAACTCTCTGATACTTCGAGCCAGGTCTTATAACGAGTTAACTCAGGTGGCATCCCTTGTTTAGAGAGTTCCATCTGCTTAGTCTCCCTGCGGGCACTCAGTATAAGACTTAAAGCAGCAATGATTGCCGTTGCAATCGGTGCAATTGCAGAAATCAGCACTTTGCCGAGATCCTGGTCATGAGTCCAATGCCAGAGATAATCCCAGCTGAATCCCTCAGCTAGCCCTTGCGCTAACAGTAGTTGGTTTACCATCAGTGATTGTTCCTTTCCTACGTCTTTGCTTCCCGTTTATCACAGAGAAATTTTCCTCTCTCTAAATTTATCCTACAATTTCACCTAAAAACTACATATAATTCAACAGATTATCATGCTATAAACTTCCCGATAAATATAAATTCTCAACATTCACCTCTTAATAGATGAAAGTTAATCGCCTGAATATAAACTGCTCCCTTCATTAAATAATTTATCCCCGTGTTCAGATTTATAATCAGAGTAAATTTTTTTAACATCTAACATCAAATAATAAAAATAAGGAATAAGTAAATAATTTGGCTCCTCACTCGGTTCACCACCTGAATTACAGATAGATTCCTTAAACTCTTGCATCATACATGCTCGAATTTCACACTCGATAGACTTCTGCAGAATACGCTTAATTTTAAAGAAAAAGATGTATAGAAAAAATATAAGCATAGAATCAATCAAAACTATAGTAATAACTTCATTTCTCCAAACATGGTACTGCGTGTCTACCGTGAAAGCCTTCCACAAAAGATACCCAAAAACAGAAGCCACCGGTCCGATCAGGATTATTCTTAGTCCCCACACATTTAAACCACTAGATCCGTAGAAATCGACCCGCTCACGAGCTTTTTCTTGTCTCGGAAGGTATTTTATCCTGGACTTATATATCCCTTTATATACGTAATTAACATCAATAAACAAGAATGTTGTCTCCCAGGCAAAGATTATAAATATCAGACAGAAGTTCCAATCAACCCTAATATACTGAAAAGATAAAATTGATGAAACAAACACTGAGATACATAAGATCAACAGCAACCCATAAACCCTTTTAATGATGGACGTGTTCCAAAGAAATTTGCTGAGACTAGTTTTAAATCTGAACCCAGAGTATGAATACCGCGATGGGAGAATTGGATTTCTTCTCTGAGAATTGCCAATAAATTTACCCTTAAGATTTTTTGCGAAGCGGTCTTTCTCTGGATCGTTAAAAGCTTCTTCAGCTAAACAGTAAGCTTTTAAATGGGAGCGATTAGCACGAACTACGCCCTGGTTATATTTACGAATCTTAGAAACATTATGAATCAAAATATCTTTCTCGCTATATGTCAGCATTAAGGCAGAAGAAATAGTAAACCATGCAAAGAATGCAAGAATCCATAAAGGCATTTCACCATATCTCGACAAATCCATATCAGCTGGCACTATTAGCCTACCCCAATCAGGGCACTCTCTGGGTAGAAATAACCATTCTGGGGCAAATGATTCGCCTTTGAAATATCCTGCAAGAAGACCATGCCAAAAGCTGATTAAAAATGCCACAAAAATAATAAATCCCACAATTTTCACAAACTGTCGATATGCGGCTCGCCGAGCTTCAGCGTATACACCTTCAGCTCCATCTGCATACTTCCCAACACTTACATATAGACTTAAAAGAATACTTGCAATGGATACAATAACACCCACACGAAGATCAAATACATAATATGGGATATTAAAATATCCAGAAATTAGTCCATAAGGTAAACCAAAATTTCTATTAGATGGAAAAATAGACGTTGCTCCCATTATTAATAACGGAGAAAGATAAGCAAGCGAGATAAGAATGATTAGTACTCCCGGCATCAGAAATACGTTATTCCTAAGCATCTTTTTTCGCTTTTCTTCGTGCTCTTCGCCCCAGGCTTCATTGACCTCATTAATAACTTCTTGGATTTTCATCGGTGATTGTTCCTTTCCTACATCTTTTTCGGCGGGGATATATGCGTTATATGCGGTGACCCCGCAGGCTGGCGCTCATTACACGCACCAGCCTGAGGGGTTCATCATCATGGGGTTAAGCACCCAGAAGGGTCTTCGGGTTGACCGGAGTACCCGTACCCTCCGCCAGATGCTCAATACGCTTCAAGATCAGGCCCTCACGCAGCGCCCACGGGCACACACGCATCGTCTCAACCCCGAACACCTCCATCGCCGCCTCCGCAGCGATAGCGCCCGCCAGCATCTGCTCCGCACGCGCCTTCGAAACACCCGGCAGGTCAGCACGCTCAGACACCGTCATCGCCTCCATGCGACGAGTCCACAGGCGCAAATCCTGCAAATGCATCTCACGCTTCACATGCGGGCCCGCCGAATACGGCGCCGCACCGCAAATACGCGCCAACGAACGGAACGTCTTCGACGTACCCACCGTCATATCCGGCGCACCATAACGCAACAGATTCTCCGCCACCGGGGCGATCTGCTCACGCACATACTTACGCAGACGCTTCACCTGCTTCGGCTTCGGCGGCTGCTCATCAAAAAACTCACGCGTCAAACGGCCCGCACCCAACGGCACACTCATCGCCGCATCCGGCAACGCATTCGTACCCGTCGAAAACTCAAACGAGCCGCCACCAATATCAAAATCAAGGATGCGGCCCGCACCCCAGCCCTGCCAGCGGCGCACCGCAAAATACGTAATCGCCGCCTCCTGATCGCCCGAAATACCGTTCAGGCTCACGCCGGTCTGCTCACGCACCTGCTGCAGCACCGCCGCACCATTACCCGCCTCACGGATAGCGCTCGTGGAGAACGCCAGCAGGTCCTCCGCCTCATTCTCGATTGCGAAATCGCGGGCGCTGGTCACGAAGCGGGTCAGCGCGTCCGCCCCTTCCTGCGAGATGTTGCCCTCAGCGTCGAGATACTGCACGAGCTGCAACGGAATCTTGTGCGACGCGTACGGCTCGGGGCGCGCTCCAGGGCTAGCGTCAATCAGCAGCAAGTGAACCGTATTCGACCCGACATCTAGAACTCCCAGACGCACGATGCGCTCCCCTCCCCCACCCTACGGCGGGATACTACCTGTGTGCGGTACCGCAGGTGCGGCGCCTCTTCCAGTCTGTCAGAGGCGCGGCTCACTCCGCAAACAATCCGGGCGGATGCCCAACATCAGCACAGCGAGGGCATAAAAACGCAGTGCGGACACAAAAATGCGCCGGGCACACATTTCCCGAGCACGCAAAAGGCGCAGGAGGCGCCCCACCCCACTAAGGGGTTCGGGACGCATCCTGCGCCTTCAAGCAGAAGAGCTAGTCGGCGGTCTTCTTCGCCGCGGTCTTACGAGTGGTCGTCTTCTTCGCGGTAGTAGACTTAGCGGTCGTCTTCTTTGCGGTCGTCTTCTTAGCCGTGGTGGTCTTCTTCGCGGCGGTCTTACGCTTGACCGGGCCCTTCGCGCGCTTGTCAGCAAGCAACTGCACCGCGCGCTCATGGGTCAGCGACTCGACCGACTCCGCACGCGGAACCGTAATGTTCGTAATACCGTCGGTGATGTACGGGCCAAAGCGGCCGTCCTTCACCACGATCTTCTTCTCGCTGACCGGGTCCACGCCCAGCTCAGCCAGCGGAGGCTTAGCCGCCGCACGACCGCGCTGCTTCGGCTGGGAGTAAATCTCCAGGGCCTGCTCCAGCGTAATCGTGAATATCTCGTCCTCGCTGCCAATCGAGCGGGAGTCCGTGCCCTTCTTCAGGTACGGGCCAAAGCGGCCGTTCTGCACGGTAATCTCCACGCCCTCAGCGTCGGTACCGAGCACGCGCGGCAGGCTCATCAGCTGCAGTGCCTGCTCCAGGGTCACGGTTGCCAGGTCCATGGACTTGAACAGGGACGCGGTACGAGGCTTGGCAGGCTTGGGCTTCTTCTTCGGCTTGGGCTTACCGTTCTTGTAGTACTCGGTCGGCTGCGCGTCCAGGTACGCCTGAATCTGCTCCTCGGTCATCTCTTCGATGACTTCGGTGACGTAGGGTCCGTAGCGACCGTCGCGTGCCACGATCTGGTTGCCGGAAACCGGGTCCACGCCGAGCACGCGGCCGTCGGACTTGCCCTGTTCGAGCAGTTCGCGTGCCTTCGCTTCGGTCAGTTCGTCCGGTGCCAGGTCGGCAGGTACGTTCGCGCGGATCGGTTCGGTCAGCTCGCCGGTCTCGGTATCGAGGGTGCCTTCGGCCTCCAGGTAGGGGCCGAACTTGCCCACGCGCAGCACAATGCCGTCAGCAATCGGGATAGAGTTGATGCCGCGGGCGTCAATCTCGCCCAGGTTATCGACGATAGCCTTCAGACCGCGCTTAGAATCACCACCGAAGTAGAACTCGTCCAGCCACTCGACGCGAGACTCTTCGCCGCGCGCGATGCGGTCGAGGTCCTCTTCCATCTGTGCGGTGAACTCGTAGTTCACGTAGGGGCCGAAGCTGGATTCGAGCAGGCGCACCACGGAGAACGCGGTCCAGGAGGGAATCAGCGAACCAGAACGAACGTTCACGTATCCGCGGTCCATGATGGTCGAAATGACAGCCGCGTAGGTGGACGGGCGGCCAATGCCCAGCTCGTCCAGGGTCTTCACGAGGGACGCCTCGGTGTAGCGCGGAGGCGGCAGGGTCTCGTGGCCGGCGGGTTCAATCGCCTCGGCGGTCAGTGCCTCGCCGGTGGTCAAGTTCGGCAGGCGCTTCTCAGCGTCCTTCGCCTCACGCTCAGCCACCCGGGATGCGTCAACGCCTTCCTCGTAGGCGGCGAGGAAGCCGCGGAAGGTGATGACGGTACCGGATGCAGCGAACTCAGCGTCCTGTCCGTTAGATGCCACGGCGCCCAGGCGCACGGATGCGGTGGAACCGGTCGCATCGGCCATCTGGGAGGCGACGGTACGCTTCCAGATCAGCTCGTAGAGGCGGAACTCGTCGTTAGACAGGGAGCCGCGCACAGCGTCCGGGGTGCGGAAGGTGTCACCGGCGGGGCGGATTGCTTCGTGGGCTTCCTGTGCGTTCTTGCTCTTGGAGGTGTACACGCGCGGTGCGGAGGGCACGAATTCTGCGCCGTACAGCTCAGATGCCTGGCGGCGTGCGGCCTTGACGGCCTGATCGCTCAGCGCGACCGAGTCGGTACGCATGTATGTGATGTAACCGTTCTCGTACAGGCGCTGCGCCACCTGCATGGTCACGCGGGAGGAGAAACGCAGCTTACGTGCGGCTTCCTGTTGCAGGGTGGAGGTCGTGAACGGCGCTGCCGGGCGGCGCTTGTAGGGCTTGGTCTCAACAGAACGTACGGAGAACGCGGCGGACTGCAGGGCTGCGGCGAGCGCACGGGCGGCTTCCTCGTTCAGGTGGGTGACCTTGGAGGAGTTGAGGGTGCCGTTGTCGGCGAAGTCCTTGCCGGTGGCGATGCGGTTGCCGTCTACGGCAACCAGCTTGGCGTCGAAGCCTTCGGAGGCTGCGGTCAGGAAGCGTCCGGACAAATCCCAGTAGTTAGCGGCCACGAATGCCATGCGCTCACGTTCGCGCTCGACCACGAGGCGGGTCGCGACGGACTGCACGCGACCTGCGGAGAGACCGCGGCCGACCTTGCGCCAGAGCACGGGGGAAATTTCATAACCGTAGATGCGGTCGAGGATGCGGCGGGTCTCCTGCGCGTCGACCAGGTGCAGGTCGATGTCGCGCAGTTCGCCGAAGGCACGCTGAATGGCTTCCCGAGTGATTTCGGGGAAGGTCATGCGGTAGATAGGAACCTTGGGCTTGAGGACTTCCTTCAGGTGCCACGCGATGGCCTCACCCTCGCGGTCACCATCGGTTGCCAGGTAGAGCGCGTCCACTTCTTTAAGCTTGCGCTTGAGCTCGGCAACCTTCTTCTTTTTGTCAGGGTTGACAACATAATAGGGTTCAAAGCCGTCTTCAACGTCGACGGCAAACTTGCCGTAAGGGCCCTTCTTCAGGTTTTCGGGCAGCTCAGAGGGCTGTGGAAGGTCACGGATATGACCCATGGACGAGTCGACCAGGTAGTCCTCGCCGAGGTAGCCGCTAATGGTCTTGACCTTGGAGGGGGACTCCACGATTAGCAGGGCTTTTCCATTCTTGGCCTGAGCGGGCACGGCACTCCTCTATCTATGTGATGTCGCTACGTATTCAACCATAACCCACGCGAACGTCTGGTCCGGGCGGTCGGGGCGGTTCCATACGATGGGTGAGGTGTTCATTGAGCGATTAGTGTGGTGGACTCCCAGCGCGGGGGTCAAAGTTGCACCCCGCGTCGTGCAATCTGTCGTGCTGTGTGTTGAGACGCGGTGCGCGCAGGGTACTCGCTCCATCATACGGTACCGGTGGACGGATTGGCGCACGGGGCGCCCGTTGACGCGCGCACCGGGGATTCTGTGGGGCTGCGTTTCCCGAGGTGTGGACGCTAAACGCTACCTCGTGAGGGTGTCGGAGTCCGGCTGGGTGCCGTCCAGGTAGGCAGGCAGTAGCGGGTACTCGCGGCCGTACACGCTTCGCGGTACGATGCGCACCCACTGCATTTCGTGCGTGTCGGAGTCCGGCAGGTCGAAGGTGCGCACGATCTGCGGGGTCATCTCGGGCGGGAGCCAGTGGGCGACGCCGACCACGATGACCGAGCGGATGCCGTCCTCGAGGGTTTCGTCGATTTCGAAGGCGACGCGGCGGCTAACCACCACGGACGAGAACTTGTTGCCGCGGGTGGTGCGAATGTAAATTTCCTGGTTGGCCACGGCGTAGAGCACGGGGAGCACGTCGACGTGTTGCCCGTCGGTCATGACGAGTCGGCCGAGGGTGTTTGCGTGCAGGCGCTCCCAGCATTTTTCGGCGCTGATGCTTTCATCGGGGTAGAGATTGCTCATGCTCTACAGTGTATGCGATGTTGGGCCCGCGGCAGGGTACCGGCGGGTCGCTGTGGATAAGCGGAGGCCGGCGTGTGGGGCCGATGCGTAGAATGGTGTGCATGAGTATTTCTGCCCCCGACTTCGCCCCCGAATACGCGCGCGTTACGGATACGCCCCGCAGCGATGACTACGCCCGCCTCGTGCGCCTGCGCGAGCGCCTCACCGTCCTGAACTACACGTACGACGCGGTTCAGGAGCTGCTGGGTGCGAACGCCGCGGATGCGATGGCCCGCGACCAGGTGGTCCCCGGAATCTGGCGTGTCGAGCAGATTCTGCGCGGCGAGTACAGCGCGGAGCAGAAGAACCTGGCGCGCCTACTGGCGTTTTTCTTGCTGGCCCGCCCGCTCTCCGAGGCGGAGGCCGCGGAGGTTTTCGGCGATACCCTGTCCGACTTCGCGGAGGCTTCCCTGATTGAGCGCGACGCGGCGGGTTACTGGATCGCGAGCGTTGACCTGCGCCCGCACGCCGCCGACGACGGCACCGAGATTTACGTGGCCGCGGACCTGGGCGCGCATCAGCGTCCCGGCGTGCTGCGTAAGGATCATGTGCTTGGCATCGGCCACGCTTCCCTAACCCTGGCGCAGATTACCGAGCGCACCCCCGTCGAACGAGCCCTGGATGTGGGCACCGGCTGTGGCATCCAGACTTTCCACCTGCTGGCTCACGCGCGTCACGTGACCGCTACCGATATTTCGGAGCGTGCGCTGGCCTTCACCCGTTTTAACCTGCTGCTGAACGCGCAGACGCTCAATATTGACCCGCAGAACCCGCAGGCGCGCGTGAGCCTGCGCGAGGGTTCCCTGCTGGACCCGGTAGCCGGTGAGCGCTTCAATCTGGTGGTGTCGAACCCGCCGTTCGTGATTACCCCGCGCGTGGCCGGCGAGAGCGCCGAGGAGCAGTTCACCTACCGCGACGGCGGCCTGCCCGGTGACGAAATTGTGAGCACGATGGTGCGTCAGCTGCCCTCGGTTCTGGTGCCCGGTGGCCGCGCGCAGATGCTGGGCAACTGGGAGATTATTCGCGATTCGGAGGACCCCTCGCAGCCGCATCCCTGGGACGAGCGCGTGCGCGCCTGGGTCGAAGAGGCCGGTGCCGAGGCGTGGATTATTCAGCGTGAGACGCTGAGCCCCGAGTCCTACGCCGAGACCTGGCTGAAGGATGCGAGCGAGAACCGCGACCGCAAGCACTACGAACAGACCTACTTGGCCTACCTGAACGACTTCGAATCCCGGAACGTTCATTCTATTGGCTTCGGCATGATTTGGCTGCGCCGCCCGAGCGAGGCGACCGCGGCAGGCGTGACCGAGCCCCTGCAGCGTTTCGAGGAGATCACCTACCCGATTCAGCAGCCCATCGCCCACGCTCTCACCGAGTCCGTGCGCCGCTACGACCGCCTCGCCGCCATGGATGATGAGGCGCTCCTCGCCGCACACCTGGAGGTCGCCGAGGACGTCACCGAGGAACGCCACGGCCGCCCCGGTGCCGAGCATCCCAGCGTCATTCTGCTGCGCGCCGGATCGGGTCTGTGCCGCATCCAGCTACTCTCCACCGAGACCGCGGGCTTTGCGTCGGCGAGCGATGGCGAGCTCGCCGTGGGCCAGATTGTGGCGGCCCTAGCGATGCTGCTATCCTGGCCCGAATACGACGAGGCGGCAGCCGCCGCACGCGGTACGCAACAGCAACATCCGCGCGATACCCTGTTGCACGCGGTGCGCGAACTAATACTCAAGAGCTTCCTGCACTTTAGCGACGAGCACGCGGGCGCAGCATCAGCTGCCGCTAACACTGCAGACGAGCAGGCCTAAGCGTGCGCATATGGTCCCTCCACCCCTCCCTGCTCGACCGCCGCGCCCTGGTCGCATGCTGGCGTGAAACCCTGCTGGCCCAGAAGGTTCTGCGGGGTCTGACTCGCGGATACACGAACCATCCGCAGCTGATTCGGTTTCGTGCCCATCCGCAACCGCTGGAGGCGGTTGCCGCCTACCTGTCCGGGCTGGCGGATGAGGCAGATGCCCGCGGCTACTCTTTCAACCGTGCGCTGATTGGTGCGGGCGAAGAAGGTGCCAGCGAAAATACTGCAGACAAAAACAACACCGGCGAAAATAGCGCAGGCAAAAACAGCGCCGGCAAGGCGGAAAACCCGTACGCTTCGGTTGTGCGTATTCCTGTTCCTCTCGGTCAGCTGGAGTACGAGCTCGCTTTTCTGCGGCACAAGGTGGCCGGGCGCGACCCCGAGTGGGAGCACCAGCTACGCGAGCGTCTTGCGACGCTTGGCGAGTTCGCGGCGTGTGCGCATCCGCTTTTTGAGCTGATTCCGGGCGCTATTGAGCCCTGGGAGAAGACGAAGGATTTCTAAAACTTCTGCGTTTGCCTCCCTGCGAAAGCTTTTAAAGCACGGTAAAAGTCCCGCCCCCGAACTATGGGGGCGGGACTTTATCACTCAGGAGACAGAGAGCAATCTTCTACACCGGATAGCACTGTGGCGGGTCATACATTGCATGCGATTTTCCCGCGCCCAATCGGCAGAATGTGAGGGTCGCAGGGGTTGAAGGCCGCCGGGATGATAACCGGCAGACCCTCAGGATGCGTCATGAAGCCGGATTAAGGCTTGTTCTTCCTCTAACTTCCTCAACCCATCTTCCATTTCGCTCGGGTGTCAACGCCGCCTGCTTACTCTACTATGCTCCGCGCGGTCACTCTCATCCACCGAACATAGCCTCTGCAGGTGCGGTGCGCATACCGTCATCTCCGTAGCGCTTAATGTACTGTATACGCCAAACGTCGGCCCTCTATACTCCCTGTTTTCCCTTCATCTGCCCGATGTGGAAGACGCATCCTCGGGATTAGCAGCTACGAATAGTCGAGGTAGTCTGCAGCTCGTTATTCAGCTGAACGTTCGGCACATTTGCGCCCGAGTAGGTGATGGTGGCCGATTCCACCTGCGAGGTCAGGGAGAAGCTCTTAAAACCGTATGCCGGGTTAACTTGAATCACACCGGGCAGAATAACGACCTGGCCGTAGTACTTTGAACCGGACTGGGTCAGGGTGTAGTCCTTGCTGGTGGTGTAGGTAATCGTGCCGGTGAAGGTTGCGGTACCGTTGCCGTTATCCTTGATGGTCGGTGCAGAAGCAGTCCAAGTACCAGCCACGTTCTCGGCACCCAGGTAGGGAGCGGTAGCGCTCAAATCGACCATGCGGCCGTTGAGAGCCTTAGTCCACTTCTGGTTAGCGCGCTGAACGGCAATGTTGTTGAGCGTCCACTTCCAGTTGGAGGTGGTCGGGACAACTACGGTCACCTGGGTGCTAAAGCGTGAGCCTGCCTTCAGAACCGCCTTAGAACCGGGCACGTAGCCGGTACCAGTCTTTACCGCGGTGGTGGGCACAGAGAACCAGAAGCCGGTCGAGCTAACATAACCGCCGTTAGAACCGGTACCACTGTTGGTCACGGGAGTGTAGCTACCCGCACCAACCTTCGCCGCGCCATTGGTGACGCAGCCTTCAGAGGTAACGTTCATGGTCGGGGTGTAGGTACCACCGTTGGCCCAGTATGCCTGGGGGCTGGTGGGGCCATCAAATCCAGCATCATCGCTGTGCGTGTATCCGACAAAACCGCCGTTACAGATGGTGGTCACGAAGAGACCGTATTCGCTGCCAGCGGTGTCACCGGTGCTGGCCGCGTATGCCGGAACTGCCGCGGAGGCGGCGAGGATGGGTGCAGCCCAGGCCGCACCGGTAGCCAATTTGCGACGGCTCAAGCCGGGACGCTGAGACTCGGTGGACGACTTATCAAGAGTCATAGGACTAAATCCTTATCTTGTCTGTTGAGTGGTACTTCACGATGCGCTACCAAGGATGCTCTGAAAGGGTCCTTGTAGGAAGAAATGCCCGCCTGGAAGAACATCCTTACCCCCGGCGAACATCCGACCTGCTTCTTTCGCAATGATTCATCACCGCAGGAGAACCCTGGGTAGCATATTAAGACTAGACATAATCCATAGATATTGGAAACGTGCTGAGGTACATTAAATAAACTTTGTAAAAAAATTGCATTTATGCATCTTGAATGATTAATTTTCAATACAGTGAATTATGTGGCATTACCGTGACATACAACAGACAAGATAAGGATTTAGTCCTATGACT
>OFDA01000327.1_pt1 | contig 19536 bp, 19 predicted proteins | sample 1520921 | NCBI WGS metagenome assembly OFDA01 (sample SAMEA2699028, study PRJEB24076) | metagenome
AATCCGACTGAGCAAAAAAATCAGATTGATAGGGATGGTTTATCAAATGTTCTGGACAAATCTAGCAGTAGTTCAAATGCCACAGAGAATCAAAATAAATTATCAGTTGAAATGACAAAGAAGGCGATATCATCACCTTCAACACAGCGCATAGAAGAAGTAGGGATTCTTCCACACACTGGTGAAAAATCCTCCACATCAATCATTGGGAATATTTTAGGTCTTCTCTTGATAGTATCTGGGTTATTTCAAATTAAGCGACAAACAGAAGTAAAATAGTTATTTTGATAGGAAATTACAATACAGTAAAATAAAAGGAGTTTATCTTATGCAAACATTTATCGCTAACGGTCGGGTAGCTGTCATCGCAGATGATGCCCTAGGACGTACGAACAAGGGGACGACAACCTTTAAATTTAATTTTGTCTGTGATTCTTCCCAGCAGGGTGACGATGGTCGTCCACTACCAACCTTTTTCCCTGTCCAGCTATACGGATCTCAAGCTGACTTTATGTCTAGGAGTCTCTCTATCGGTTCACCGATCCTTGTTAAGGGGGAGATTATCCAACGTCTCTATACCGATAAAAACGGGCAACGTCGTACCTATACCTATATCGCCCCAAGTCCTTATGATGGCATCACTTTCTTAGAGGATAAGGCTGCTAGTGATCGCAGACGTCAGTCTCAAAGCACTCCTCAAATGGCAAACACTGGCGCTGTCCCTCAAGACCCGATTGCGCAAGAAGTGACCCACGCTGAATCAACTGGTCAAGCAACAAGCCAACCTGAGACCTTTCCAGCTGGGAATTATGAGCCTTTAGATGCTGGTGATCCTTTCGCTTAAGAAGTTTTCGATAAATTTCAAAGAGTCCATTTAGGGCTCTTTTTTGCTTTTGTCATGTTTGGGCACGATTTTTGATTATCCCTTACACTAGAATTATTACTAGAAAAAGGAGGTTATTATGTCGCAGTTATCCGCTTATATGGATGATCTCTTGGCAGACTCAAGAACGCTTGATTGTGCGCTGAAACAGAGTCGTAAGGATCCATCCACTCTCTTGTACCAAGACACGCATCAGGAAGCTAGAAGCTATCTGGAGCGTTATCAGGCGACAAGCACCAAAGAACAATTTGCTGTATTCGTCTATTCTAGCCTTTGTGGGCGTAAGCTCAAACGCTTTTTGGAAGGCAGAAATGAGGTGATGGCCTATGATTGATGTCCTTAGCCAATTTCTGGCCGCCCTTGTTCGTTTTATCTTTAGTAATTGGCTTACAGGTCTCGCTCTCGTCTCTTTAATCGCCTACTTAGTCTATTCCACCAGCAAGGATAAAACAAAGGCTCTCCTGACCATTCTGAGGCAAATCAAGAGCGGTGAGTGGAAAGAGTTCCTACAGACCAAATGTACACAAGGAAAAACGTCGCTTAAAGCCCTTAAAAAGGCAGGTATCGCAAAGACCATATTAAGGGAAGTCCAGCATTTCTTCAGCTGGTTCCCTGTGGCCAGTCTCCTTTTTGTCTCAAACCTAGTGATACGGCTTGGCTTGCGACTGCCGTTTTTACGTCGAGGCCGTAAGCGGTTTGACAAAGAGCTCAAGCCCATCCTATCGTTTAGAACCTACCGCAGTTGGGCTATTATGGGCTTGCTCTTTTCTCTTCTGGCCTTTATGGTGGTCAATTATGTGGTCACTGTTTTTAGAGGACTGATGACCCTAATTTCCACGATGATTGTCACAAGGACGGCTAACGTGCCTTTCAACTGGGACATCTTTGCCTTTGGCAACCTCTTCAATGCTCAGGTATATAGTATTGCCCCAATCCTTTCCATTCCTCTCCTTGTGATTGGTCTCATCATTGCCTGGCGATCTGCCTGGGTCAACTTTGAACAATACCGTGACTATAATGGTAACGAGGAAGGGGATGACCGGTTTGCGACGGAAAAAGAAGTCAAGCAGCAGTACAAAAAGGTTCCTAACAAGACCCTGACTTATCCAGGGACAGGGGGCTTTCCTGTTATGCACAAACGCCGTCATAACCTAGAAGGAATGACACTAGGGACGAAGATGCTCTGGAGCAATCGCACGCTAGGGAGCTATCTGAGTTGGTGTGAGCGCCTTTTAGATAGTCTTTCAATCCCTTCAGGGGATTACTATATCGAGGATGACACCATCAATACCTTGGGAATCGGGATGACTCGCTCTGGTAAGGGTGAGGGGACCATTACCCCAGTTATTGACATCAATAGTCGGGCAGAAGACCAACCCTCAATGATTGTTGGAGACCCTAAAGGGGAACACTATCAGTCATCTTATAAAACCATGCGTAAGCGTGGCTATAATGTCAAGGTCTTGTCCTACCAGAATATGGATTATTCCATGTCCTATAATCCCTTAGCGCTTGCCATAGCAGCAGCCAAGAAAGGCTATTACGAAAAGACACAGATGCATGTCAATGCCGCCGCAGAAAGCCTCTATCCAGCCAGCAAGAGTGGCAATAAAGGAAACTCGGAGTATTTCCGTAAGTCGTCTATCTCGCTATTTAACGCTATTGTCATGGCGCTGATTGACCGTGCTTATGAATCTAAGCAAAGTGGTGAAGAAGATGCCTGGGACACCATCACTATCCGTAACGATGCCAAGTATTTGACAGACCTGGGCTCTGAAACGGTCTACGTCGATAGCGTCGGAGAAATTGTGGAAGCTCCTGAAGCAGGCCAATCCGTGACCAAAAAATCACGGCTCACCGTCTACTTTGATAACCTCAGAAAAGTCAATCAGGTGCGCTATTCTAAGTTTCGTGAGATGGCAGACATGGCTTTTCGGATCTCTGACTTTGGCGAAGGTGAGACCAAAGGCAACGTCTACTCCAGCATGATGACGGGGATCAATCTGTTTCTACAAGATAATTTGGCCAAGATGACTTCAAAAAACGATATTGACCTGGAGTCTATCGGCTTCCCACGTCGCCTCTCAATTCGTTTTCGCTCATCATCTCAGGCTAATCTAGCCAATAGCTATGCTTTCCAGCGGGCACGGCTGTCTATCACATCGACGCAACAATGGGGTGTTAAAACCATGACAAAGACCCTAGTAGACCCTCAAACAGTCCTCATCGATGAACAAGGTTATCTGACCTTTGTCATTGAGCCTAAACTCCCAAACCACTTTAAGGTCTCCATCGACTTTGACCATCCTGAAAATGAGCCTGACATCCGTAAGGAGCGCTTTAGCTTTGAAGCTAAGAAAGTCTTCAAGAAGCATGGCAAGGTTATCCAGCTGGATGAGTATACCAAAGAGCCTGTACTTGATCACATCGCAGTAGACAATATCACAAGTACCAAGAAAGACCACTTACTTACCCCAGATGATATTGAGTTTATCTACTCGGAAAAACCAACCATCATCTACCTGGTCACACCGCCTCACAGGACAGAGTACAATAGCATGATTTCGCTCTTTCTGCATCAGCTCTTTAATGCCAACTATGATTTGGCGCTGTCCTTTGGTCGTAAGTGTGTCTTACGTATTCTACATATCCTCGATGAGTTTACCAACCTACCCGCTATTCCAAGTATGGACACGAAAATTTCCATCGGGCTTGGTCAAAATATTCTCTATTATCTCTGGATCCAAAACTTAGAGCAACTGGATGCCGTCTATGGCCGTGAGACAGCTATGACCATCCGCAATAACTGCTCACTCGAAGTCTATATCAAGTCTAAAGGGGACACTAATAAGGCCTTTAGCGAAGGCTTAGGAGACAAGACCATCACCAGCCGCAGACGCTCGGCCAATATCATTGATGAGGCTAATCCAAATGTTTCCGTTGATCATAAGAAACAATCCGTCCTCACTCAAACACAAATCAGTAAGCTCCAAGAAGGCGAAGCAGTCATCCTGCGTGGGGTGAAAAACCGTGATAGGCTGGGGCTAAAAGTCACACCAGACCCTATCTTTTTGCATGATAAGACTGCTTATCCTTATAGTTACATGTTCTTGACACAAGAGTTTGACCGTAAGATGACGCTGGCAGATATTCCAGTTGAGTCAGGACATCGAGGGCTCAACCTCCAAGACATCGAGGTAGCCCCAAAACAAGCGCTTGAGAGCCTTATCCAGTGGCGTTATGATTTAGAAGGTCGAATGGTAACTGACCCTAAACTCAAGCCACGAAAGAGTGCTAAGAGTACCGGTAAAACCTACCAAACAGAGGAAGACCTCTATAAAGGCCTCGTCCAAGACGTCAGACAGGCGCCTGTACCAAGTTATGAACAACCAAGTCAAGAAAATGCTTTTGATCTCTTAGAGGCTGAACCATACAGTGACGAGGTCATCTAAGGGCACACAAAAAGTCCAGACATCAATCTGGACTTTTCTCTATGCTTCAAAGGTGATCATGGTCAATATGCTTTCAGGATAGTCGCTCTCCAAGGCTTCAATCGTGCTGGGCTTGGGAAAGTCTTCATAGTCTTCTAGTGCCAAGACTAAAGCTTCCTGCGCTTTTTGTCGTGCTTCAGCGACGTCCTTTCCCTGGGTGATGGCTTCTGGGATATCAGGGAAGGTAACCGTGAAAAAGCCATCATTTGGCGTTAAGACAGCTGGATAACGTAACATCATCTCACCTCTTTCTTATGTGATTTATAGGGATATAATAGCATAAAAACAGATAAAAACATACCAATGTAAATGCAAATATATTTATATTTGTAAAATCCTTGACAGTGATCTAGTATTAAGATACAATTAAGAAAAATAATAAAAAACATAGAGAAAGTATCATCATAGGTGAGGGTATGACACAAGCAGAAACAGCTGATAATTTTGAGCGTAAACGGCAGTATCAGCTGATGTTGCGCCCGTCGATACGTGAGAAGCTAAATCGTCTGGCAAAAGCCACAGGCGCACGATCAGCCTCAGATTATTTAGACCACTTGATTGATGATATGGAGGAGTAGTAGATGAAAAAGATTTTAGGATTGTTTGTCTTAGCTTTTGCAGTCCTAGGACTTGCAGCCTGTAGCTCTAAAGACGCTAACGGCATTCCTAATGTCCTTCAAGACAAATACACTGGCTACTCTTCGGACTCTGCTTCTGGAGGAAGCGTCTTCTCTTCAGGTTCAAGTGAGTTGGTCTTCGATAAGAAAAATAATACAATAACTAATACAAGTAGTGACGATAAGGACTACTTTAAGGTTATTCCCGAGGATAAACTTAACACAGAAGCTAAAGGAGCGCTGGTTAATCATAAATCAGAGGTGGATGGCAAAGATCACTTCTTTATTTCAGTTTCTCCATACAAAGAAAATTTAAACAGCGAAGTTTTTGTTTATTGTGTGATTTTAACAGATGGCGGTAAGTCCATTCGTATTCTTGAGTTAGAACACTCAGGGAAGGTTGATGGGTGGTATGATTTTATTGGTCAAGCAGACTAAACTCTAAACTTCTCCTCAAGACCCGAAAGGGTCTTTTTTTCATTTTAAAAATGTCATGTTTGAGCACGATTTTTGATTATCCCTTATCCTAAAAGTAACACTAAAAAGAAAGTAGGTTACTTTATTGGCTTATCAAACATTTAGCGATATGGTGAAGGATGTTGGTGGCAACTTAGATGGAACTAAAACGGGTGAAGATGGACAAAAGATGGCAAACTTTTACGCTTACTGGTCCAACTATCTTGAGCCCACGCCAGTTTATCTCACCTATTTTATGGCTATTCCTGGGAGCATTGGAAAAGCCCTCTATTCAATCACGGCAAGCCTAGAACATGTCTTTAACAACATGTTTAAGCTTTTTGGACTTTTTGGCTACTTAGGCGATACCTCAACGATTATTGGGCAGATTTATTTTTGGCTTCAAGTATTGGGAGCTTCCCTTTTCACCCTCGTCCTGGTCTTCAGTCTGATCACAGGTGTTTTTACAAAGCCTGTGAAATATAAAGAGGCCATTATCACCTTTTTGGTCGTGACCTTCTGTACGTCCTGGCTGCCTATGGGGATTACGACGTTTTCAAATGCGTTGGCTTCTGACACACAGAACGTCCAGACACTTTCAGCTGATGGCAAATCAAAAGAGACGGCTTCATTGGCCATACAGCCCATGAAAAACAACGTCGTTGATCTCAAAATCCTTGTAGATAAGGACTTTAACACGGATCTATTCCCTCTGGATAATCAAGGTTATATTAAGCCTGTGAAAGAAGGCTCCACAGCCGTCAATAACATCACAGATGCCGATAATAAGAGGGATAGCTTGGATTACGTTAATAAAATTGATTTCACAGCCAACTATGGTGTTAGTAACGTTGATTTTGTTAAGGATTGGCAAAAAAGCTCTAAAACGTTGTCAGGACTTCAGGGATTATTTCAACATAAGTTAAACGCTAATAACGATGGTGTAGACTCGATAAATCAGCATAGAGTAGCTAGTGGTTTGAATGCCTTTGAGGCTGTCTACTTGCGCTATAAGGTTAACTGGGTAGCCATGTATGCCCAGTACATCATCTTGATTATTCTCTTTATTTCCATGTCTGTTAAACTGGTTAAGTCCGTCTTTGACATCCTTATCCAAGCCATGATTTCACCGATTTTGGGCTACTCAAGCCTGCGTGTGAAGAAGTATAAGGAGTTATTGCTGACGATTGGTGGGGCACTGGCTGGTATCTTCTTTGAAGTCATCATCATGCGTGTGACGCTGGAGGTCTGCCGTGATTTACCTACCTTGTCCGTATCTGCGGTCTCTAAGCTATCAGGTGGTTTCTTTGATGGCCTCAACATGTGGGAACAAGCCATTGCAGCCTCTCTGGTTTACCTCGGTGTCTTCTTAGGTGCTATGCAAGGGGTGACCATGATTGAGCGCTGGCTCGGGGTCTCAACCTCTCAAAGTGATACTGCCCAACAACTCATGGGCGCTATGATGATGGGAAATGCCTTTGCGACTGGTGCTGCTGGAGCTGGTTCTATGGCGATGAGTGCTGGACGTTTTGCAGGTAACGTGGCAACACGTACCCCTGGAAAAGTCTACCGAGGCGCTGGTAACGTAGCCAAAGGCTTATCTGCAACTGGAGGTGGCCTCAAAGGTGCCTTCAACTCGGCCAAAGATCAAGGCGTTAAAGGAGCTCTTCAAGGTGGAGCGGCTAAATTCGGTGGTCTGACAGAAGATAAGATCAACGAGAAGCTAGACAAACTCAGTCAGGCGGCTCAAACAGGTCATGACTCCGTATACAGTGCCCTCCATGATCCGACAGGACCCTTACCAGATGGAGAAAAATTTGCGGAAGCAGCCCATAGACAAGAGGCTGTCTTTGGCTCTGGTGGTCAAGGAGAAGCCCCTAATCTGGATAGTAGTCCATCATCAAGTACAAGCCCTTCTCCAGCTGGAAGCAGCCGTCAGGGGGGGATTACCGATCCAAGCACTAAGGGTGGCAATAATCGCTCAGGTGCTAGCCGTAAGCCAGCCTCACGAGGTGGTATCAGTGAGAAAACACAGACACCAAGACAACCAAAGGCTGGCAGCGGTATGAGACAATCCCTTCAAAAAGCCCAACTAACCAACCAGCAGATGAATATGGCTAGTCAGAAACTCTTTGGTGGTCAAAACCACATTAAGGGCGCAGAAAGTGATGATCATGAGGACTAGACTATGGAGTGGAAAGATAAGATTGTCGTCATCACAGGAAGTCTAAGACCCCTGACTCGGACTCAAGTGATTGCCTATCTGGAAAGCCAAGGGGCGATTGTCCAGAGCTTTGTCTCGAACCAAACACAAGTCCTCATTGCAGGGCACAAACAATTGGATCTTTTTGATCCAGATAAACGCTCACAAAAGTATCAAGCAGCACTCAACCGTCAAGCAGACGGCCAAGCGCTTGAAATTGTCTCTGAAGATGCCTTCTTTGAAGCAGTAAAAGAGACAGGCTAACTTGTAAGACTCAGCTTTTCCAGCTGGGTTTTTATTTTTAATCAATATTTTAATAGCGATAAAAATCAATATAAAAATAATGATAAAAATAACTATTTATATATTGATAAATATAGTGATATATATTATAATATAGATACAAAATATGAAAGAGGTGTCTCCATGAAATTAGTCAGTTTTGTTGCGATTAAAGGTGGTGTAGGAAAGACCACCCTTGCTCTACTCACAGGTCAATACCTGGCACAAAAGGGTAACAAGGTGCTTTTTATCGACCTTGACCATCAATGCAACCTCACACATTTTTATGATGTCTATCAAGACTCTCAAACGGTTTCCAACATTTTTACTGGCTCAGGTGATGTCTCCATTTTATCCATTGCCCCAAAAATTGATCTGATTCCAGGATCGATGAGACTGGATGAGGCAGAACGAAAACTTGAGACCAATCCCAATCAGAATATGTTTTTGTATGACTGGTTAGATGATCACTATGAGTCAAAAAATCTCGATCAATACGACTATGTTATTATGGATTGTCGTCCAGATTTTGGTATTGCCACTCGCAATGCCATTGCCGTTAGTCATACGGTCTTTAGTCCAATCATTCCGAGTGATTTTGCTTTTGAGGCCAAAGAAAACTTAGAAATACGTTTGGAACAGTATCGTAAGACAGAGATTGTCCGTCCAAGTCGTGAGTCATTGATCACTGCTAAACTCTACTTTTTACCCAACATGATTAAGCACAACACAGCAAAATCAAAAGAGCTGTTAGCAGCCTTGCAAACTGATGAGGATGTTTTAAAACCAATCCCTCAAAAAGAACTGTTCAATCGTGCGACAAAAGAAAATACCCTTATGGATATGATGGCTGATGCTGCTATACGTAGTTGTAACAAAGAGTTTTTTACAAAACTTGAGGAGACGCTCGACCAAGTGGAGGCAATAGTCAAGCAGTCCTAATGGGAGTATCGCTATTTTTATAACTATATAAAACATGATAAAAATAGCGATAAAAAACAATATAAAAACACTGATAAAAAAGGAGACAGTCATGGCTTTTGAGTCACGAAAAGATAAAATGAAACAGGTGCTTCAAGAAGAACTGCCAAAAAGTTCTTCGGTAGACAAAACAAATGGGAAACGAAAAGTAGGCCGTCCAGCTGGAAGGCTGAAGAAGCCCTATCAATTTACCCTCAAACCAAAAAATAGAACAAAGTTAGATACGATTGCACAAGATGCTGGCTACAATAGTGCTTCAGCATTCTTGGATGATTGGATTGAAGGTTATGAGGAGTGAGATTAAAGAAGGAAAAATAGATATTTCAAAAAGGGGGAACTCCTTTGCTCCTAGTATTTTTTAATACAAAAACTTAAATTACTAACATAGAACGTCTTGCCCAGCAAAACCTTGCTGGGCTTTTTTTGTGCTTTCATTTTAAAAATGTCATGTTTGAGCACGATTTTTGATTATCCCTTATCCTAAAGATAAGACTAAAAAGAATGGAGACGCACTATGCACGATGGCAATTATGGTGTTCCACGGGACATTTATGCACGGGTCAAGATTATTGGCCTTATCCTAGTTGATATTGTCTTTGTTGGGCTGTCAACCTTGTTATCTTTTATCTTTGGGACGAAGTTTTTTCCAGCTGAGCAGTGGCCACAATTTTTAGGCTTTGTGGTCCTCACGGCTCTTTTGACCCTTTACCTGGTCTTACCGACCAATGGTGGGAAGAAAAACTGGCAAACTATCTATTTGTTTTTTAGACGGCGGAAACGTCGCTCTATCTCAATTGATCGCATGAAGTAAGGAAAGGAGCAAGAATACATGGCAATAGGAAAACAAATACCCTCACAGCCCCCAAAACGAGGGCTAGGTGGTGGTAAACAACAAGCACCAGTCAAGACACCACCAAAACCAACAGCGCCTTTAGGAGGCGCTAAGAAAGCAAATAAAGCACCACTGACAGCTAGTCAGCTAGGGAAGCGTCCGCTGGGTCAATCCCAGTTTAAGGCGAGTCAGTATGATCAAGAAAGTATTGACACCACTTCAAGTATCTTTGACCTTGACTATAAGCGGATCATACCCGTGAGAAATGAGCCTATCGAGATGACCGATGGCAGCTTTATGCAGCTCATGTCGGTGTCTGGTAAAGATCTAGATACCCTGTCAGAAGCGGAAGTGGTGCGAACACTAAGAAATTTTGAGACCTGGTTATCCACTTTTACGGATGATTTTCAGTTTCTCTCAACAACCCTCCCGACAAATACAGCTTCTCAACAAACCGAGTTGAGGCGACACCTCAGCCAGGTGCGGACGGAAAAAGCTTCTGTTACTCCTGGAAGTAGACGCCATCTCCAGCTGGAAGATCGTGAGCGTAAGCTTTTAGAAAATATCCATATTGAAGAACAAATTCAAGACGAGATCTATAATGCCGAGTTTGTGCTCTTTCTTTATGGACCGACACTAGCAGAACTTGAGGACACGGTAAGACGGGCACAAAGTAAGGGAAATAATGACTTTGTCCCACGACACATTAGCCGTGAGAAGAAAATTCAAATCCTCAAACAATACAACAATCAAAATGAAAAACTTTAAGGAGGATCTATGCCTAAACTATCTAAACGCCGTAAGCGTAAGCTTGAGGCTAATAACTATGACCTTGATTTCTTAAGCCGTGTCCAGCCCCAGGGCAATATTGATTTTCGCCCAGACCGTTACTGGATGAGTGGCGATGGCTACCACACAACACTCCACTACTATGAGTTCCCATCAAACGGTCTTGATCGTTTCTGGCTGACAGACCTCATGCTTATCCCTGATACACGGGCGACTCTGGCTGTCTATCGGGCCAATAATACAGAGCTAAAAAGAGAAATTGCCAGCTCCATCGAGGAGAAGGGGTCACGGATCTCTGATGGTGCTAAACACTCCACCAACCAGCAAGAAATTGATGAAGTAGAAGACCTCATGCAGCTCAACAAAGACATTTCCAAGCGTAACGTAGCCATGGATGTGCTTTATTTGCGCCTCTTTGTCTCTGCCTCGACCAAAGAGGGACTCTTCAAAAAGGTGGAAGAGATCAAGGATCAGACGTCTAATTATAAGTCCACCATCCTAGCTGGAGAACAAGATTTTGAGTTTCATTCTACCTTTGTCCCAGCCAGCAAACAACAAAGCATGCCCAACCACAGGAGAGGGGCTACGCTTAGAGCCTATGACCTAGCTGGTGGTTACTTCTTTAACCATACAAAGCTAGAAGACGAAAAAGGGATTTACCTGGGCTGGACACCGACTCTGGGCGCTGTCAATTTTAACTTTTTTGAGCGAGATGATAAGCGCACACGATCCTTTATGATCTTGTCTGGTAACCCTGAGATGGGGCAGCGTACCTTTATGCTCAAACATACAGATGCCCTCTACGCCAAGGGTAATCTCATTCGAAACTTTGATGTCGATGGGACTTTCCTCAAACAAACTAGGGAACAACATGGCCTCATCCTTGATTTATCAGGGTCTGAAAATCGGATCAACCTCTTTCAGATTTTCCCTACGGCCACCGCAGATGATGGGGAAAGCGTCGATGAACAACGTTCTTATAAAGCCCACGTGGAAAAGCTCAAGTCTATCTTGAGTTTGCTCAATGAAGAGGTGACTAGCGACGACCTGACCACCTTTGGGAAATTGGTCAATGACTTCTATATTCGAGAAAATCTCTGGTTCCGTAACCCTGAGCGCCACTTGGACGAGCTCAAAGCCACCAAGCTTTTCAATGATCAATACCCTGAACTAGAAGACTTTGTCCTCTTCTTAGATGATACCAAGCGCCAGATGGCACAGGCACGAACACAGCAACCGCTGGAGTTACGCTCTGTCAATCGTATCTATAATACCTTTGATGAGCTCCTCACGACCAATGCGGATATGTTTAATGGGATCACTGAGTTCCAGGACATCTCCTCTGAACAAGTGGTGACCTTTGATCTTAGAGGGCTGTCGGGTAATCTGCTTAATGCCCAGATGTTGTCTGTCCTCTCGCTTGTTTCAGCTGATATGACCAACCATGGCAAACGCTGCCGTCTTCAGATGGCAGAAAATCCGAACCTCTCTGAGATGGACATGCCTCACACCATCATCAATATTAGTCAGGCACAGACCTTGATCAATCCCAAATATGAAAAGAGTGTGGAGCTTTTAGGGGATATGATCTCGGCCATGGCCTCAAACTTTGGTGGGATTGTCCTTTCGGTCAATTCCCTTCAGGGTATTTTGTTTGAAGAAGGGGCAGGCGCTCACAAAGACCCTTACATTGCGGCTGTGAAGCGTATCTTTGGACTCATGCAGTACCGTGTCTTTGCACAGACTGACGAAACCACTATCCCACTCTTGGCTAATGCACTTAGAGGCTCTATGAATGAGTCAGAACTGGAGACACTGCCACGTCTGACTAAGGGGCAGGTACTGATGAACATTGCAGGGCAAGGTAATATCGTCTTTAACCAACAGCTCTTACAACCTGAATTAGAACGCTATGGCGATATTCGCTAGAAGGAGAACACATGACAGAAGAAAACTATAACCAGGAAGAAGAAATCTTTCCAGCTGAAGAGGAAGAACAAGGGCTTACTCCAGAACAACTGGCCTATCTCCAACAACAATACTACAAGGATATGGGCTTCTTTGAAAAACGGCAAGCCAAGATCAAGAATGCCTGGGCAATTCGTAAGGCTATTATGGAACGAGAAAAAGCCTATTTCAGCTCTGAGGAGTCTGATCCAGCACGTATTGAAGCCCAAAAAGCACGTAACCGTGAGGCTTTGGGACAACTCAAGATTGTTGGCTTTATCGTCCTTGGCTTCTTGATTTTCTACCTCATTTTGCGGATTATTCTTTTTTGGTAAGCGTGAGGTGGTGAATGAAGCGATTAAAGAAACTAAAGCTCTTCTTGATTCTAGGTAGCATCCTCTCATCTGGTCTTATCTTTGTGATGATGCTGGTTGCCATCCTTGGGGCTGTCTCTGGCGGTTCCTCCGGGAAAAGTAACTGCTCAACGGATGTGGAAGAGACGACCAGTACAACGAGTCAGACCTCATCAGGCAATGCTTCCATTGATGAATTTGTCAAGCAACATGAAGAGGCTTATATTGAGTCTTGGGGCGTAGGTGGCTTTTTACCGTCTGCATCAATTGCACAGACCATGGCTGAGGTGTCCTTTTCTTACAGCGTTCCAAGTTTCGGCCAAGCCCACAATATGGGTGGGGTCAAATGGACCAGTACAGCCACTTATCCCAAAACCATTGAAAAATATGGCTCTGACGCCGTTTCTGGAGGCGGTCCAGGAACGAACGTAGGGGATAACACAGGCGGAGGCTATACCTACTTCAAAGACTTTGATGCGGGGATTGTCGGTAAAGCTGAATTTATGAGCCGTCAAACGCTCTATAACAAGGCTATAAATAATACGGATGGAAAAGGGACGCTTGGCGCTATCGCAGATGGTGGCTGGGCGACAGACCCCTCTTATAAGACTAAACTAGAGGGGCTCTATGATACGCTAGGCTCTAAATACAAATGGCTGGATGAGAAGGCCATTGCCAAGTATGGTGATAAACCCGTAGACTTGAGCAAGAATGATGCTAGTCAAGCGAGTGCTTCTAGTGACAGCAGTAGCGATACAGACGCTGACTCTTCCAGTTGCTCGTCCGATGATAGGGAAGGCGCTCCAGATGGTAGTGGCACGGTTCCACCTGATGCCAAGGCTTGGGGTTATAAGCCTGACCAACTGCCAGAAAGTCTAAAACCTTATATCTTAGATCCATCTAAATACGGTTTAGACTATGGTGGTCCTAAAGGCTGGTTAGAACATTCTGGTCAGTGTGTCGACTTGACCGAAAGTTTGGGCAATGCCCTTTGGGGGCATCAAGGAATCACATCAGGAAACGGGGATCAACAAGCCAGTGCCTGGGCTAGTTTCTTTGGCAATAGTACCAAGTCAACGCCTAAAAAAGGAGCAATCTTCTCAACCAACGTGGCCAATAACCACACAGGGATTGTCTGTCACGTCTTTGAAGATGGGTCTTTCCTTGGTGTCGAGCAAAATACGCCATTATCAGGGGCTTCAGCTGGTCATATTGACACCTGGAACTACCGTATCTTCACACCCACAGAACAAAAAGGGACAGGCATTCACTTTGCCTATCCTGATAATAAAGAGATAAAAGAAACTAAGTAGGAGGGAGTATGAAACGAATGATTGAACTTGTGAAACAACATTGGGTCTGGATAGTTCTAATCCTTATGGTCATAGGACTAGCGCTTGTCAGCTTTTTCCGTAGTCAGTACAAGGAACAGACAGCCACTAACCAACCAAGAAGTGCTCAAACAAGCGACAAAGAGAAAGAAGGTAAACCAGAAACCGCTAATGAAAAAGCCTACCGTAAGGCTAAACTGGCGCTTGAGCACCCCTATTCAGCAGTGTCTGATGAGGTCAAGCAAAGCGTCACGCCTGATATTGTGTCAGCTCTTGATTTTATCACCAGTCACGCTAACCTTGACGACATGACGCCGACTCTTGATAACCATTTGTATATCAGTGAAGCACCTATGATCCAAAGTGTCTGGATTGCCATCCATGCCAACCACTACACCTTTCAACCTTCCCAGCTGGAAGTGCTTAAAAGTAATAGTGATGACGTGGTACAGGTACTGCTGACCTTGACCAAGACAGGCGCTGATAATGTCTATGTGATTGGGAACTTTAACACGACAGTGAAACAGCTTCAAATCACGCAGTATTTTGGTGGTCGTATCGGCGCAACTTATGGCTAGAAAAGGCGTGGTTATAGCATTTTTAAGTCAATTCCTCTTGAAAAATAAGACGAATTATAGTATAATACCAATATAAATATATTTGCATTGGTATTCAAAAAAGGAGAGTTCTTATGTGGTTCTTTTTACTAGCATCAACACGTGGTTTCTGGCGTGGTTTGATTTTTTTCATAGCCTGTCTATCACTCTTTGTCTTTCAAAAGAGCTTCGGGTTTACAGCCATCGTCTTTCTCCTTGCCTTTATCTTTATCCTCTGTGTTGCACCTGTTCTTACGATTCCATTAGCCATTATCTGGTTTATCACCGCTATGAACAATTATGATTTTGGCTGGATCGCAGATACGATTGAGTTTGGGATTGTCGCCATCGGTGCCTTGATATTTAGCGCCATCTGGTGGGGTCTCATGGGCAAATACCATACCTGGCGCTTTAAACGAAAAGCTAAAAAGGCCACACAAAGATCTTAGTCATGAGACTAAGGTCTTTTTTCATGGCCAAAAGAAAATAAAAATTGCACAGAAGAGATTAGGTCTTTACAATAGCTCATGATTTAGAGAAAGGAGAGAGCTAGTGGATGAGCGTCAGTTAAAAGACCAGTGTCACCTTGCTTCAGAAAAAGCTTTTCTAGCCTTTGTGGCACGCTATGATGAAGAGATGACCCCTATCATGAAAAGCAAAGGTTATACATGTATTCACTCGATTAGTCGCACAGTTGCCTTTACCTTTGGGGAAATGACCTTTAAGCGGAAACGCTGGAGACGTGGTACAGAGTGGGTAGTTCCCGTAGACGATTATTTGGGGTTAAAGCCACGGGCACGGATTTCGGATGAACTCATGTATCAAATCGCCTATTTAGCGACCATGATGCCCTATGAAAAGGTTATATCCGTAGTGGAACTCACCTATAAGGTCTCTATCAGCGTAGGAACAGTGGTGAAGGCCGTTAAACAAGGTTACGCTATCTTACAGGAAAGAGAAGATTATCGTTTTTACGAAGAGGGAAAAGGCGATAAGAAAGAGGCTGCCATGATATACATCGAGGGAGACGGTGTCATGATTAAGGCACGTGACAAAGACCTACCCAACCGCCACGTGGACTTGTCCCACTTTATCGTCCATACAGGCTGTAAGGAAGCGACTAAAAACCGCTTTGTCCTCCAGGAGAAGAAAGAGTTTGTCGGACTGAGTAACCACCAGGTCAGAGACCAGGTCTTAGATTATCTCTATAACACCTTTGAGCTCACAGAAGAGACGATCTTACTCACCAATTCAGACGGTGGTCATGGCTATACGCCTTATATCTTCAAAGAAATTGCAAAAGCGCTTGGTGTCGCCCGCCATGAACACTTCTGGGATGCTTACCACGTCAATAAGAAGCTCAAGGACTATTTCAATCGCTATGCGCCAGAAATGCTTGATCCAGTCTTTGAGGCGCTAGAAAAGCACAGTAAAAAAGGCCTGATAACTGTTCTTGATACCACAGAGAGCCTTCTTTCAGCTGAAGAGGAGTTGGAGCAGTTTGAAAGCTTTAAACGTCCCTTACTGCAAAATTTCCAATTCACCAAATCTCCAAAACTTAGAGGACTAGATGATACGGTTTTAGGAGTTATGGAGACACAACACCGTAAGATCACCTATCGGATGAAAAAACGGGGGATGTATTGGACGACCTGGGGCGCTAGTGCCATGAGTCAAATGATCTTACTGGCTTATGAGGGAAAACTCCGTGAGCTTTTCTTTGGCTCCTGGCGTAAGGAGTATCAGCAATTGTTGAACCCCCAACACCCTAAAGTCCATCAGATCAGACACAAGGCAAATCAGCATAAAGATCACACGGGAGTTAAACCAGGACATATTCCCAGCCAGCATAAGAAATACAAGAAGTATCAGTAGCTTTAAGTGACAAAATGTCTATCAAAAAATAGACCTCAAACGAGGTCTATTTGTGCTGGAAAAAATTCTGAAAAAAGTCTTGATTGTGATTCTAACGGTGTGATATAATAAGGACAACAACAAACGAATAAAAAATACGACACACCATTTCGATGTGTCGCTACTGAGCAAAACCAAACGACCAAATTTGCACCTTGCTCAGTCTTTATATCCATAATAAAGGATAAATGAAAGACTGTCAAGGGCTGAACAAGGGATTGTTTAGCTTTTTTACTTGGTAGGATAATAGAAGTTCTCCTCGATGTTATCAAAGGATTGGACTTTCTAACAAAACTGAACGCATACTTTAGCTATGAAAAACAAGCAAAATCTGACCTTTTATGCTATAATTAAGATTATGAATTATGGAGATTATATCTGGGATTTAGGTGGTACCTTGTTGGATAATTACCAGGTATCAAGCCAAGCCTTTCTAGCAACTTTAGAACAATTTGAGCGTACAGCAGAATTTCAAGCAGTCTATGATGCCCTTAAGGTGTCAACCAGTACTGCCATTGCCATGTTTGCGCCTGATATAACTGATTTTCGAACCCTATATAAGCAAGAGGAAGCCAAACATTTACAAGAACCTGTGCTTTTTGAAGGTGCTAAGGATGTCCTTGCTAAGATTGTGGCTGAGGGCGGACGTAATTTCTTGGTTAGCCACCGTAATTATTTGGTGCTAGATATCCTTGATAGAGCAGAGATTGCTCATTATTTTACAGAGGTTGTAACTTCTGAAAATGGTTTTGCTAGAAAACCTAGTCCAGATAGTTTTCTTTATTTAATTAAAAAATACGATATTAAACATGGCTTGGTCATTGGTGACCGCCAGATAGACATAGAGGCTGGAGGAGCAGCGGGTTTGGATACCTTGTTTGTTGATGGCCATAAATCATTATTGGAGATTGTGACATAGATGACTGATGAATTAAAAAATCTTGAAGAAAAAGCGCAAGAATATGATGCCAGCCAGATTCAGGTCTTAGAGGGACTTGAAGCGGTACGTATGCGCCCAGGAATGTATATTGGATCCACCTCAAAAGAAGGCTTGCATCACTTGGTATGGGAGATTGTCGATAACTCAATCGATGAGGCCTTAGCAGGATTCGCCACACATATCAAAGTTTTTATTGAACCGGATAATTCTATCACGGTTGTTGACGATGGTCGTGGTATCCCAGTCGATATTCAAGAAAAAACAGGCCGTCCTGCGGTAGAAACTGTCTTTACAGTACTTCACGCTGGTGGTAAATTCGGCGGAGGCGGTTATAAGGTTTCTGGTGGTTTGCACGGGGTTGGTTCTTCGGTCGTTAATGCCCTCTCAACACAACTTGATGTTAAGGTTTATAAAAATGGCCATATCCACTTCCAAGAGTATAAACGTGGGGTAGTGGTAGCAGATTTGGCAGTAATTGGTGAAACAGAGAAACATGGTACGACTGTTCACTTTACGCCAGACCCAGAGATTTTCCAAGAGACAACGGAGTTTGACTTTGGAAAGTTAGCTAAACGTATCCAAGAATTAGCTTTTCTGAACAAGGGGCTCCGTATCTCTATCACTGATAAGCGTGAAGGTCTTGAACAAGAGAAACATTATCACTATGAGGGTGGAATCACATCTTATGTGAAGTACATCAATGAAAACAAAGACGTTATCTTTGACGAGCCTATCTACACAGATGGTGAGATGGATGGCATTTCAGTCGAAGTTGCTATGCAGTATACGACCGGCTACCATGAAACGGTGATGAGTTTTGCCAATAATATCCACACTCATGAAGGTGGTACTCATGAACAAGGTTTCCGTACGGCTCTTACTCGTGTTATCAATGATTATGCACGTCAGAATAAGATTCTCAAAGAAAAAGATGATAATCTGACCGGTGATGATGTTCGTGAAGGCTTGACTGCTATCATCTCTGTCAAGCATCCAAACCCACAGTTTGAAGGGCAAACCAAGACCAAACTTGGAAACTCAGAAGTGGTTAAGATTACTAATCGTCTCTTCAGTGAAGCCTTAAGTCGCTTTCTCTTGGAAAATCCTGCTATTGCTAAAAAGATTGTTGAAAAAGGAATTCTGGCTTCTAAGGCCCGTATCGCCGCTAAGCGTGCTCGTGAAGTGACACGTAAGAAGTCAGGTCTTGAAATTTCAAACCTTCCAGGGAAGTTGGCAGACTGTTCATCGAATAATGCTGAAATGAATGAACTTTTCATTGTCGAAGGGGACTCAGCCGGTGGATCTGCTAAATCAGGTCGTAACCGTGAATTCCAAGCTATTCTCCCAATTCGAGGTAAGATTTTGAACGTTGAAAAGGCTAGCATGGATAAGATTCTAGCCAACGAAGAGATTCGTTCTCTCTTCACAGCTATGGGAACTGGTTTTGGATCAGAATTTGATGTCAGCAAGGCTCGTTACCACAAGTTGGTAATCATGACTGATGCCGATGTCGATGGGGCCCACATCCGTACTTTGCTTCTGACTTTGATTTACCGCTTTATGCGTCCAGTCTTGGAAGCAGGCTATGTCTACATTGCTCAACCACCAATTTATGGGGTTAAGGTTGGTTCTGAGATTAAAGAATACATCCAACCTGGTGCAAATCAAGAAGAAAAATTGCGTGTAGCTCTTGAAAATTACAGTGTGGGACGTTCAAAACCTACGGTTCAACGTTATAAAGGTCTAGGTGAAATGGATGACCACCAACTTTGGGAAACAACCATGGACCCTGAAAATCGTTTGATGGCACGTGTTTCTGTGGATGATGCTGCAGAGGCCGATAAGATTTTCGATATGTTGATGGGAGACAAGGTTGAACCTCGCCGCGAATTTATCGAAGAAAATGCCGTTTACAGTACTC
>OFDA01000328.1_pt1 | contig 19247 bp, 18 predicted proteins | sample 1520921 | NCBI WGS metagenome assembly OFDA01 (sample SAMEA2699028, study PRJEB24076) | metagenome
AAATATAAAGATTATTCCAAATATAGAGAGGATTTGTTAAGTTCTTTTAAAATTGAGGATGAAGATAGTTTAAAAATCTCAATAGAATTCAATTTAAAAGATCTTGAACTGGAATTTGATTACATCAGTGCCCGTGGTCGTTCAAAGCAAGATTTTATAGATAAACTAACAAACTCTTTTGATGAGGTAATTGACTCAGTATTTGAAGATGATAACCTCACATTTAATGGAAATAGAAATAAGTTAAACCATATAGAACATTTTTTTACAACAAATTTTTATGACTATCAATTCGAAATTGAGTATCAAGGTGACAAGTTTGATCAAATGTCTCCTGGGAAAAAAGCATTTATAGTATTAAAATTAATATTGGAATTTTCAGATAGTAAAATTCCAGTATTAATTGACCAGCCTGAAGACAGCTTGGATAATAGAGCAATATATAATCAATTAACGCAGTATATAAAACAAACCAAACTAAAACGGCAAATAATAATTGTTACTCATAATCCCAATATAGTTGTATCTGGAGATGCAGAAAATATTATTGTAGCAAACCAACAATCAGACGATTTTCCAAATCAAAATGGTGAGAAGTTTGACTATATAAATGGAGCTTTAGAAAATAATAAAGACAATTTTAATTCTCAATTCATACTTCAAAAACAAAGTATTAGAACACATGTTTGTGATATTCTGGAGGGTGGAGAAGATGCATTTATTAATAGAGAAAATAAATATAGTTTTAGTAATAAAAATAATTGATTGGCTATCCCTCTACTTTTTCTTTGACTCTCCTTTCTTATTTCTCTAAAATAGTAGGTGTGTGAAGGGAGATTGATATGAAAAAAGGTTTTGTGATTGTGATGTCTGCTCTGGTTTTGGCTTCGTGTGGTCGGCCCCATCGATCGGTTACGCCGAAGACTCCGTCTACCAAGCAGTCTAGTCATGTTGATAAAAAACACTCGGGTATGGACTTGAAAGCTATTAAGAACAAGGATTACTCGAGTATCGAGGGGACTTGGATTGACGGCCATGGAAATGAGCTGGTCTTTGACAAGGACGGCCTGGACTTGGATGGTGCGGAGTTAGTTGATTCTAGCTTCAAGCAAAAGGACCATGGTGCAGAGATGTCGGTCAATTCAACATCTGGTGTCGGTGGCTTTGGTCTCTTGCTCCTACCTAAGGGGGAGACTGCTGGTAAGGACGATGCATCGGATAAGACCAAGGATCGAATCTGGGCGGGTCAGTCGCCGGCTTATGGCGATGATGATAATTTCTACTATCGCAAGAAAGAGCAACCAAAAGATCGGGAGCAGGTAGATAAAAACGATAGCAGTAGTACGACTAAGACAAGCAAGGGTAAGAAATGGGCTAGCAGTCAAGGATCCGATACCAAGTCATCGAAAAAATCAGATAAGGATAGCTTCCCAGGCTATTCGTCTGAACAGATCGAAGCTGCGCGTGTATGGGCTTATGTGATTCAGTCTGTTCCTAAGGAATTGAACATCAACGAAAGTGCTGCTGGTACCTATATTTACACAGATGGGATGGGAGTGACCTATCCGAAGACGGTCCATCATCTATATGGCTCTTATTCGGCTGAGGGAAATGTAACCTACGCGTCCAACGGTGACGGAACGGTGACCATTTATCCTGTACCGAGCCACTGGCAACAGTCTGCGGATGAGTTGAACAGCCAAGAATACATGACTCAGTTCACCCAAGGAATCTTGGACCATGCGGAGACGGTAACATTGCCTGATGGGGATCCTGATATGATTCGGCAGATCCTAGCCGTTCTGCAGTAGAAGTAGGAAATAAGGGCTTAGTTTATTGTTGTTTTAAGCTGATCCTGATACAATAGAAACATAGAAAAAAGACTGGTCTTCCAGCCTTTTTCATTTCCTTATAGAAAGGTCTTTTATGAAACGCAAATCGATTTTGTTTCTTTATTTATTGTTACTGACCATTGGGTTGGCTTATGAGACCCAGTCGCTGACGGAAGGTTGGATGTCGGGTAGCCAGTATGGGATTGTGGGACTTTCGACCCTGATCCTCTTGGTCTACGCACTTCCTGCTGTCTGGGCATTGTTTCATTTTGCCAAGAAGTGGAAGTTGTCTTGGGTACCGGTCCTCTTTTCGCTTTTAGGTGGAGGCTTTGTGGCTGGTTGGCTGTCTAGCTTTGCCAATACTTATTTTCATGACATGGTCCAAGCAGTAGCACCGAATAGCACGTTTTGGAACCAGTATGAGAGTGCCATTGCGGCGCCACTATTTGAGGAACCCTTTAAATTGCTTCCGATCCTTTTTGTTCTCTATTTGTTTAGTGTCCGTCGAATCAAGTCGATCTTTCTCTTAGCCATCGCATCTGGTCTTGGCTTCCAGATTGTGGAGGACTTTGCTTATATTCGTCAGGATCTGCCGGGAGGTTTCTCCTACACGGTGTCAGGGATTCTCGGACGTGTGGCTAATGCGCCTATGTCTCACTGGGTCTACACCGGCCTTGTCATGCTGGGACTTCTCTTGTTAGCGCAAGTTCGAAAAGGTCGCAAGGATCTCCTTGTTCCGGCTTGGGGTTACTTCATCGCAGGTTTTGCCCTTCATTTTGTGGGCAATTCCCCATTCTCACAAATCGTGACCGAGTTGCCGATTGCGATCCCGCTTCTAAATGCTGTCGGTCTCTTCTTGATCTACCAAGCTTATCAAACGATCGAGAAGGTAGAGCAAGATAAATAAACCAAAAAAATGCGTATGGTTCGAACACATACGCATTTTTGTTATTTACCGAGACAGAACTGGCTGAAGAGTTGGGTAATGAGCTCATCTGGAGCGGCGTCTCCTGTGATTTCTCCGAGGATTTCCCAGGTGCGGGTGAGGTCGACTTGAAGCAGGTCGACCGGCATGCCAAGGGCCAAACCTTCGTTGACAGCTTGCAGGCTTTCAACAGCTTTTTCGATAAGAGAGATGTGGCGGGCATTAGATAGATAAGTAGCGTCTTGCTCAACCAGCCCAGCATTCTCGAAGAAGAGGGCGTTGATCCGATCTTCGATTTGATCGATATTTTGATTTTTCAAAACGGAAATCTTGATATGATCTGCAGGGATCTCATCCAAGTCGATTTGTTGCGGGAGATCAACCTTGTTGAGGAGAATGATGCGGTTGCTGTCTTGAGAGATCTCAAGGAGCTGGCGATCTTGATCCGTCAGAGGCTCGCTAGCATTGAGGACCAGAAGGACCAGATCCGCTTCCTTGAGGGCTTTTTTCGAACGTTCGACACCGATTTGCTCGACGATATCCTCGGTTTCCCGGATCCCAGCCGTATCGACCAACTTGAGGGGAACGCCGTTGATGTTGACGTATTCTTCGATGACGTCCCGGGTGGTTCCTTCGATATCGGTCACGATGGCTTTTTCCTCTCGAAGAAGGTTGTTGAGAAGGCTAGACTTGCCGACGTTTGGTCGACCGATGATAGCAGTAGAGATCCCTTCACGCAATATCTTTCCACGACGAGCTGTCTTGAGGAGATTGGTCAAGAGGGCTTCGAACTCGGTGGTCTTTTCACGAATGATCTCGGTGGTAGCTTCCTCGACATCGTCGTACTCAGGATAGTCGATGTTGACTTCGACTTGAGCCAGAGTATTGAGGATCTCTTGACGCGTGTTGTTGATGAGGTCAGACAGGGAGCCATCCAACTGTTTGACGGCAATATTCATAGCCTTGTCGGTCTTGGCGCGGATGATATCCATGACGGCTTCGGCCTGGGTTAAATCGACCCGACCGTTGAGGAAGGCCCGCTTGGTAAATTCACCAGGCTCCGCAAGACGGGCTCCTTCACGGATCACCAATTGCAGGATTTCATTAGTCACCGCAATCCCACCGTGGGTATTGATCTCGATGATGTCTTCACGTGTGAAGGTTTTTGGTGAGCGCATAGCGCCAACCATGACTTCATCGAGAATCTCATCCTTATCTGGATCCACGATGTGGCCGTAGTTGAGGGTGTGGCTAGCCACCTCTTGGAGGTTCTTGCCTTTAAAGATTTTTTGCGCAATGGCAAAACTGTCGGTTCCGCTCAAGCGGACGATCCCGATCGCTCCCTCACCGAGTGGTGTCGAGATGGCAGCGATGGTATCAAATTCTTTGGTAATCATGTCATTTCTCTTTTCCTGTAGATTCATCTCTATTCTATCGTAAAGTCAGCTGTCGGGCAAGGTTTTAAAACTTTTTGAAAAGTAAACTTTTATCTATTAGAAGAAATTCTAAAACAAGATGATTTAAGAAAAGTTATTTAAAAAACTTTCCTTATGTGAGTGCGGACGTCAGCGAACTTCTTCGAAGTTCCATGACTAATTATTGAGCCTAAGGTCTCAATAATTCCGTATGCCTAGAACTTAATTGATCTAGGCACTTTTCTCACGGCGGAAAGTTTTTTATATAACTTGAATAATTTCATAAGAGGCATTTGTTCTTATTTTGATAAAAATACTTGCTAAACGGTATGAATTGTTAATTTTATTTACTAATCATAGCAAGATTAAATAATAAATTTTCAGTTGTAGAATCATCTGAATAATCATTTGACGACTGGTACTGACCAAATTTTGATATTGTTTGCCACCCATTTGCTTTTCGATAGGTATCGTTAGAATCGAATACCTCTTCACCAAGAGAAGAAAACTTATCTTTTCTAAAGTAAACTAATGAAGCTGATATAGTACCATCCCAAGCCCTAAAAACAACATCTTTATCTGGTTTCACTTCAGAGTGTAGTACATCATAAACTGAATCGTTAAAATTTTTAATTGCACTTTCATTACTAATACTACTATTTAAATCCATACTAACTATATAAATATCATTTTTTGAATCATATTTAAAATCCGTGAAATCCGTAGTAGAGATATAATCTTCAAATGATTTTGGTTCTGATGTGCTTTTTGAACAAGCAAATAAAAATAATAGTGCAAAAAATATTGTTAGAATGGAAATAATTTTTTTCATAGTTCTCACCTGTTTATTAATAGTTATTAATTTAATTAAGTATAACAAATTTTATAAAATATAACAACATAATATCTTCTAAGGTAAAGTCAGCTGTCGGGCAAGGTTTTGATTTGGAACGACAAGCTGGAAAGGTTTTCATTTAACTAGTGAAATCTCTTCCAAAATATGCTATACTAGAGGAGTGTAAAAAGGAGGTCAATGATGGTAAACCTAAAAGAACAGGTAGGAATCAAGGCGGCTGAGTTTGTCAAAGACGGCATGATTGTCGGTCTCGGTACAGGGTCAACTGCTTATTATTTTGTAGCTGAACTAGGTCGTCGCATCAAAGAAGAGGGCTTGAAGATCACAGCTGTCACGACGTCAAGTGTGACCTATGATCAGGCTGAGAGTTTAGGTATTCCGCTCAAGGCCATCGACGATGTCGAAGTGGTCGATGTGACAGTGGATGGCGCCGATGAAGTGGATCCTCAATTAAACGGGATCAAAGGTGGTGGCGGGGCTCTCCTCATGGAAAAAATCGTCGCTACCAATTCAAAAGATTGCATTTGGATCGTGGATGAATCCAAGCAAGTCAAAAATCTTGGGGCCTTCAAACTTCCAGTGGAGGTTGTGCAGTACGGGGCTGAAAATCTTTTCCGTCACTTTGAGCAAAAAGGTTACCACCCTTCTTTCCGTCTTGCGGATGATCACCGTTTTGTCACTGACCAAGGAAACTTTATCATTGACTTGGATCTCAAGGTGATCAAGGATACAGAAGCTCTGGCAAATGAACTGGATCACACGGTTGGAGTTGTCGAGCATGGTTTATTCTTGAACATGATTTCAAAAGTGATTGTAGGGACACCAGATGGTCCTGTCATTATTGAAAAATAATTTTTGAAAGGAAGGCCGAGTCTCCTAGAGGTTTTTACGGATAGGGATTCGATATTAGTCTAAATTTTATAAAGGAAAGAGGCAGTTTATGTCAAAATTTAAACGCATGCACTTAGTTGTGCTGGATTCAGTTGGAATTGGTGCTGCACCAGATGCCAATAACTTTGTCAATGCAGGAGTTCCGGATGGAGCATCTGATACTTTGGGTCACATCTCTAAAACCGTCGGTTTGAATGTACCAAACATGGCGAAAATTGGTCTTGGAAATATTCCTCGTGAAGTACCATTGAAGACGGTTCCTGCTGAAAGCAATCCAACTGGTTATGCAACAAAATTGCAAGAAGTTTCCCTCGGGAAAGATACCATGACTGGTCACTGGGAAATCATGGGACTTAACATTACAGAACCTTTTGATACCTTCTGGAATGGTTTCCCTGAAGAAATTATTACGAAGATTGAAGACTTTTCAGGCCGTAAGGTTATCCGTGAAGCTAACAAACCTTATTCTGGTACAGCTGTTATCGATGACTTTGGACCACGTCAAATGGAAACGGGTGAGTTGATCATCTATACATCCGCTGACCCTGTGCTTCAAATCGCAGCTCACGAAGATATCATTCCTTTGGATGAACTCTACCGTATCTGTGAATACGCTCGTTCCATTACATTGGAACGTCCAGCTCTTCTTGGTCGGATCATTGCTCGTCCTTATGTTGGAGAACCAGGCAACTTTACACGTACTGCCAACCGTCGTGATTTGGCTGTATCACCATTTGCGCCGACTGTTTTGGACAAGTTGAACGAAGCTGGTATCGATACCTATGCAGTTGGTAAGATCAACGATATCTTCAACGGTGCTGGTATCAACCACGATATGGGCCACAACAAATCAAATAGCCACGGTATGGATACCTTGATTAAGACCATGGGACTTCCTGAGTTCCAAGAAGGCTTCTCATTTACCAACTTGGTAGACTTTGATGCTCTTTACGGACACCGTCGCAATGCGCACGGCTACAGCGATTGCTTGCATGAGTTCGATGATCGCTTGCCAGAAATCATCGCAGCCATGCGTGAAGATGACCTCTTGATGATTACGGCTGACCATGGTAACGACCCAACCTACGCTGGTACTGACCATACGCGTGAATACATCCCATTCTTGGCTTATAGCCCATCTTTCAAAGGCAGTGGCGTGATTCCAGTCGGCCATTTCTCTGATATTTCAGCAACCATTGCAGAGAACTTTGGTGTTGAAACTGCCATGATTGGTGAAAGTTTCTTAGATAAGTTGAACTAAGATGCCGATTGACCGTCTTTTGACCATTCGCAATGCCAATACATTTGACAAAATTGGCCAATTTTTAAGGAAATCATAAAGGAGATACACAATGACATTATTAGCAAAAATCAATGAAACAGCTGCTTTTTTGAAAGGCAAAGGAATGGAAGCGCCTGAGTTTGGATTGATCCTTGGATCAGGTTTGGGTGAATTGGCTGAAGAAATCGAAAATGCAGTCGTAGTAGACTACTCTGAAATCCCTAACTGGGGTCGTTCGACAGTTGTCGGCCACGCTGGAAAATTGGTTTATGGTAATCTTGCTGGACGTAAAGTTTTGGCCCTTCAAGGTCGTTTCCACTTCTACGAAGGAAACCCATTGGAAGTGGTGACTTTCCCGGTTCGTGTTATGAAAGTGTTGGGATGTGAAGGAGTGCTTGTCACCAATGCTGCTGGTGGTATCGGCTTTGGTCCTGGTACTTTGATGGCTATTACTGACCACATCAACATGACTGGACAAAATCCATTAATCGGTGAAAACTTGGATGACTTTGGTCCACGTTTCCCTGATATGTCAAAATCCTATACTCCAGAATACCGTGAGACCGCTCATAAAGTCGCTGACAAATTGGGCATCAAATTGGATGACGGGGTTTATATTGGTGTGACAGGTCCTACTTATGAAACTCCAGCAGAAATCCGTGCGTATAAGACACTTGGTGCGGATGCAGTTGGGATGTCTACAGTGCCAGAAGTCATCGTGGCCGCTCACTCTGGCTTGAAGGTTCTCGGAATTTCATGTATCACCAACTTTGCGGCTGGTTTCCAAGAAGAGCTTAACCACGAAGAAGTGGTGGAAGTGACGGAACGCGTCAAAGGCGACTTCAAAGGCTTGCTAAAAGCAATTCTTGCTGAATTGTAAGACCATGAAAGCACGAGTCCAAAGCCTGCCTTACGGATGGCGTCTGCTGTTAGCGACTGTCGCTTTGGGAATAGGAACGGGTCTGGTCGGAATGGCCTGTCATTATCTATTAGAAGGTGTGCAAGTGTTGGCTTTCGGCCAAGAACGGTCTGATCTGCTCCAGCAATTTCAAGAAGCAGGAGGGCTTCGTCGATTTCTTGTCCTAGGTGTGACAGGGGTCTTGGCAGCAGGTTTCTGGTATATTCTGCAACGGCGCTATAAAATTCTCTCCATTCGTAGGCAAATCGACCTGGTTGGAGAGAGAGATCCGGCACCATTAGCCCATATCCTTCACGCAAGTATGCAGGTTGCGATTGTCGGGGCCGGCGCTTCGGTCGGAAAAGAAGGAGCCCCACGTGAGGTTGGGGCTCTTCTAGCTGGTTGGTTGGGCAAAGCCTTCTCCTTAGCAATCAAAGAACGACGAGTTTTGATTGCCTGTGGGGCGGGAGCTGGGTTGGCCGCAGTCTATCAAGTTCCCTTTGCTAGTAGCTTGTTTGTTTTTGAGACCTTAGGTTTGGACTATCACTGGAAAAATTTTGTACTGGTCTTGTCCAGTACTTATTTGGCGACTTGGGTGGCCCAGCCAATCGTTGGACATGGTGCTATTTATCATATGTCGCCAGTTCATTGGTCAGCCAGTAGTTTATTCCAGGCTATCATAGTGGCTCTATTGGTTACTCCCTTGGCACTGGCCTTCCGTGTTCTAGCCAATCGGGCTAGTCGTAAACGGCGGAAGGATGGAACCATTCTTTGGGCACTGCCTGTAGCCTTTGTGGTGCTAGCAGCCATTGTGGCCTTTTATCCGATTTTTATGGGAAATGGACAGGTTCTAGCCCAAGCCCTCTTATCAGGCCAGCCATTTTCCAACCTTGTCTTGACTTTGGCCATGAAAGGGTTCCTAGTCTACCTTCTCTTGCGAAATGGGGCATACGGAGGGACTTTGACACCGTCATTTGCCTTGGGGATTGGATCTGGCTACTTAGCGACTTTGCTCTTGACAGTCGTTGGCATTCAAATGGATCCTGCTCTAGGAATGTTGCTTGGAGCGACGGTCTTTTTAGGAACGACCTTACAGGCTCCATTGACAGGCATTGCCCTAAGCCTTGGTTTTACAGGCCAGAGCTGGGCCTTGATTCTACCGCTGGCACTAGCTGCTGGTGTGTCTTATATGATTCAAAATAGATGGGAGAATAAACGATGAGAGTACATTTTGTCTTGCACGAAACTTTTGAAGTACCGGGTGCTTATCTCAAGTGGGCGCAGGAGCGTGGTCATCAGGTGACCATGACCAAGGTCTACGAGCGAGAAGCGCTACCTGAGACAGTGGATGAGATTGATTTTTTGATTGTTATGGGAGGACCGCAATCGCCTGATGAGGATCGCGCAACCTTTCCTTACTATGATCCGCAAGCTGAGATTGAATTGATTCAAAAAGCCATGAAGGCGGATCGCTACATCGTTGGGGTCTGTCTGGGTGCTCAGCTCATGTCTGTTGCTTATGGCGCAGAGTATGAGCATAGCCCAGAGCGGGAGATTGGGGTTTATCCTGTGGATTTAACGCCTGAAGGATTGGCAGATCCGCATGTTGGCTTGTTTGGTTCCAGCTTTGATTCAGGACACTGGCATGGTGATATGCCGGGATTGACGAATGATGCTGTCGTCCTTGCGACCAGTCAAGGTTGTCCACGTCAGATTATTCGCTTCAGTCCTAAACACTATGCCTTCCAAGCTCACTTGGAATTTGATTCAGGTGCAGTCAATCTCTTGATTGCTGCAGACGGTGAAGATGTCTTGGAAGGACAAAGTCAACAATTGCCATTTGTCGAAAAACCTGAAGCTATTCGTGCTTACGATTACCAAGAAATGAATGCAAAGTTGTACGCATTTTTGGATTCATTAACAAACTAAAAACAAGAAAGGAAGGGCAGTTCGGGTTTGAATTGAACCCGGGCTATCCATGACTTTCAAAACGATATTTAATTGACCCCGCCCTAAAAGCTGTGTGAAAAAGATCGATTGTCTTGCAAGTCCAGTACTTGCTGCGACAATCCCCTATTTTCACTTTGCTTTTTACGGGCTTGGTATCTTATAGAAAGGTAGAGCATGTGTTCAGATTTGAACACGAGAGGAAAGCTTTTCTAATTACTCAATAAAACAAGAAAGGATGGGTTTACCGTATTCGCTGAACTGAATTTGGGCGGAGAACTGTGTAAAAAACATAAATCCTCCTAGATGCAGGGCATCTTTGTCGGATTTTCTATTTTTACTTTGTTCTCTGTCGCCTGTTCTATTACTAAAAAAGAAAGGTAAGAGCGTGTGTTCTGATTTGAACACGAGCGGAAAGCTTTTCTAATTACTCAATAAAACAAGAAAGGATGGGTTTACCGTATTCGCTGAACTGAATTTGGGCGGAGAACTGTGTAAAAAACATAAATCCTCCTAGATGCAGGGCATCTTTGTCGGATTTTCTATTTTTACTTTGTTCTCTGTCGCCCTTTATATCTTAATTATGTCTATCCATATTGCTGCTAAGCAGGGTGAAATTGCTGATAAAATTCTTCTTCCTGGGGACCCTCTTCGTGCGAAGTTTATCGCTGAGAATTTTCTTGAAGATGCTGTATGCTTTAACGAAGTCCGGAACATGTTTGGTTACACTGGTACCTACAAGGGTCATCGTGTTTCTGTCATGGGGACTGGAATGGGGATGTCATCGATCTCTATTTATGCGCGTGAGTTGATTGTCGACTATGGCGTGAAGAAATTGATCCGTGTCGGAACTGCTGGTTCTTTAAATGAGGACGTACATGTCCGTGAATTGGTCTTGGCGCAAGCAGCCGCAACCAACTCAAACATCATCCGCAATGATTGGCCTCAATTTGATTTCCCTCAAATTGCCAGCTTTGATCTTTTGGACAAGGCTTATCATATTTCCAAAGACCTTGGCATGACGACCCACGTTGGCAACGTCTTGTCATCAGATGTCTTCTATTCAAACTATGGTGAAAAGAACATTGAGCTTGGTAAATGGGGTGTGAAAGCTGTGGAAATGGAAGCAGCAGCTCTTTACTATCTTGCGGCACAATACCATGTCGATGCACTTGCTATCATGACGATTTCAGACAGCTTGGTCAACCCTGAAGAGGACACTACAGCAGAAGAACGCCAAACAACCTTTACAGATATGATGAAGGTTGGTCTAGAAACCTTGATTGCAGACTAATGGCAGAATTCCTTCATGATGAATGGCTCTACGATCTTCATCATTATCACTATAGCCGTGCCCTTCGCTCCCTTCAGCAAAAAGGGAATGTGCCGGATTTGCTGGTGAGTTTATTGCAGGTGATGGCAGAACGTCGTGAGCTCAATATCCAACCTGTCATGAATCAACAGTTGAAAACAGAAGTCCTAGAAGCGACTGGTTTTCAGCTTTTTTGGCATGAAAATCCCGAGGATGAACAGCTGGTCAACTACCTTTATGACCTCGAAGCTAAGTTGCGAAATGAACAGATCATTGACTTTGTTCGTGCTGTTAGTCCGGCTATCTACCGGATCTTTATGCGATTGATTCAGTTGAAAATTCCTGATATTACCAACTATATCCATAACTCCAAAGAATCCAGTTATGACCGTTGGAAATTTGAGAGTCTGCATGCGTCAGACAACTCTATCCTGCAGCGATTCCATAGCGAAAGTGTGGTCAATTCATCCAGTTTAACGGAGTTGATTGTGCAGTTGGACTTGCCAGATCGCGTCAAAGTTGCGTCTCAGCAATTACGGGAGCTAGAAAGATCCGTTCGCAATCCCTTGGCCCACTTGATCAAGCCTTTTGATGAGGAAGAGCTCCATCGTTCAACCGGTTTCTCTTCTCAGGATTTTTTGAAGAATTTGATTGACCTTGCAAGCTACACAGGCATCCATTATGATCAAGCTCACTTTTATTTTGATCAGGCCAATGCTGTGATGGAAGAGCTACTAAAGGAGAAGTAGATGGATAAGATTGCTCAACTACAAGAGATGATTGATCAGAGTCAAAGCATCGTCTTTTTCGGGGGTGCCGGCGTCTCCACGGAGTCGAATATTCCGGACTTTCGGAGCTCAGACGGTCTCTATAGCGTTCAGGTAGGGCGGCATTTGACAGCCGAGCAATTGGTTTCTCATACCATGTTCGAGCGCTACCCAGAGGACTTTTTCGACTTCTATAAGAAATACCTGCTCTATCCCGATGCCAAGCCCAATGCAGCCCATCGCTATTTGGCTCGTCTTGAAGAAACTGGTAAGCTCAAGGCAGTTGTGACACAAAATATCGATAGCCTTCATGAGATGGCCGGTTCTAAAAAGGTCTTAAAGCTCCATGGTAGTGCCGATCGTAATTACTGTACGGGTTGTCAGCGATTTTATGATTTAGAGGCCTTTCTAGCTTTGGAAGGCCCGGTTCCACACTGTTTGGACTGTGGTAAGGTGGTCAAACCAGATGTGACTCTTTACGAGGAGCCTCTCGATATGGAGGTCTTTAGCCAAGCGGCCCAAGCCATACAGGCAACCGATCTTCTCATTATCGGTGGGACCTCCCTTGTGGTCTACCCAGCAGCTAGTCTGATCCAGTATTTCCAAGGGAAGAAGCTGGTTGTCATCAATAAAACTAGTATCCCTCAGGACAAACAAGCTGATTTGGTTATTGAAGGGAAAATTGGGGAAGTATTTTCACAATTAAGACAATAAAAATATCTGAGTAAACCTGAGCACTCAGATATTTTTTTACTTATCAAACTTCACTTCCTCAAGCAAGTACTCGATGAATTTTTCTCCCATTTTTGAGAGGGCAGTCTTCTCATGTTTGATATAGACCAGCTCGATCGGGTCTTCGATATCAAGGGGAATGGAGACGATGTTATCGCCATTGAGATTGCTGTTGAGAATCCCGGTCGCAATGGTGTAGCCATCCAGACCGATCAAGAGATTAAAGAGAGTAGCTCGGTCACTGACGACGATGGATTTCTTATGATGCTCTTGAGAGAGGATCTCTTCTGAGAAGTAGAAGGAGTTGTGGGTCCCTTGGTCATAGCTGAGATAAGGGAAATCTTCCAGATCAGACAGGTGGACGATCTCCTTCTTGGCAAGGGGATTGGTCTTGCTGACAAAGATATGGGGTTGCGCTGTAAAGAGGTGGGTAGCAATCAGGTGATTATCATCTAGCATCTTAGAGAGGACATCTCGGTTGTAGCTATTCAAAAAGAGCACGCCAACCTCGCTTCGGAAATTCTTGACGTCATCAATGATCTCCCAAGTCCGGGTCTCCCTTAGGAAGAGCTCGTATTTTTCCATATCGCTTTTCTTGAGGAGAGAAACGAAGGCCTCGACGACGAAGGCGTAGTGCTGGGAAGAGACACTGAAGAGTTCACGAGATCCCACAGGATTTTTATAGCGCTCGGACAAGAGATCGATCTGCTCGACCACCTGGCGGGCATAAGAGAGAAACTCCATCCCATCACGAGTTAGAGTGATTCCTTTGGGATTTCGGATAAAGATTTCAATTCCCATCTCACTTTCCAAATCCTTGACAGCATTGGAGAGACTCGGTTGCGTGATAAAGAGTTGTTTTGCGGCTTCATTCATAGAGCCGGTTTCGACGATTTTGATAATGTATTGTAATTGTTGTATTCTCATTCTTTTATTTTAACATAAAAAGAAACGTTTTTCCCGAATAATGTGGTCACTCCAAGGATTGTTAGAGAGAATTGCTCAAGGGATCAGGAAGGAAATATCAGATCAGCTGAATCAAAGGTTTAGAAAAAAATGAGGGTTAGTCCAAGAATCTCCATCTAGAGACCGATTTTGGCTAGAAGATAGGGCTAAGACTTGCCTAAGGTGAAAGAAGCTTGCTAAAATGGAAAAAACAATGGAGAATCAGTTATGAAGAAATTAGCATCCTGGTATCGAAAATGGGATAAAGAATTGGAAACACAATTTACATTTGCCTTGTTGGTACTGAATTTTATGACCAATGTTTTGATCTTATGTGGCCTGTACCTCTTTTTTGTACTGCCAAATATTCTGTTTCTCTTTCCTGAAATGGGATTTTTCCAATCGATTCTGGCCTTATTTGCCTATAGTGTCCAATTGCTTCCGTATGGATTTATCACTGCGATTCTTGTTCCTAATATTTTCGTCTTAATGTACGCGATTCGTCGTTGGTCTCGTCTCCGACTAAAGGAGGCTGAGGAAGAAGCAAAAAAAGACCTGGACCTGTTTGAAAATAGAGAAGAGTCAGTAGAAGTGCTAGATGGCGGGCAGACAGAGGATCAGGATAGTAGCAATAACCTTCTAGATACTAAGGTAGACGTAAGGAAAGAAAATCAAAATGAGGAATTGTTAGTCCCTGCTAAAAAGAAAAATCAAAAATATACAGCACTTCTTTGGTTGGGACTCTTTGGCTCTTTCTTTGAAGCAGTGATCATTTTCATCGTCAAAGGCATGACCTTCCATGACTGGAATGAACGCCTGATTAATTCGCAGAAGCACGCCTTGATCTGGTCGGGTGCTTATCCAACCTTCTTCACCCTTGCAGCTCTCACCTTGCTTGCCTTGATCATCTATTCCTACCGGGATGCCAATTCCCTATCCCCTCTTCTCAATGTCTTTTGTATCAGTGGGATTCTAGGAGGGCTGGTTCTCTTAGCCGTTTTTGACTTTCAATTGCAACTGGTCAGTCTGCATACCCTGTTTTTGGTCTTTTATTCCTTGAATCTTTTAGACATTCGAATCAGAGAGTGGCAAGAGAATCGATCGAAGATAAGGTACGAAAATCGTCTGGTTCAACGATGCCAGGAGCTCTTAAACAAATCGCGTAATTGGCCGTGGATAGCGGCTTTACTTGCCCTTCCGACACTTGCTCTTGTCGTCCTCATTCTCATGCTCTTTGGCCAACAGCCAGATTCCATGATCAAGGCTTGGACCAATACAGCTGATTGGACTTTTTCCGGCAGGATTCCACCTCAGAATCTCATCATTGATGAGCATTATCTCTGTACCGTTGCGGCTGGTGGTCATGAAAAGGTGGTCAAGCCCCAACGGATGGGGATCCGTCACGGTCATCCAGTCGTTGTCAATCGCCAGCTCTGTATTGCTAATGCTTTTGAGCAGCTACTGGAAGAAAAGACACCACGTTTCCATCGCTTCTTACGACGCAATTATGACCGCTACGGCTATCCTTTTGCCAAACATATCAAGAAGAAATGGGCCATGGACCTGATTTACTACCTAATGAAACCCTTGGAATGGATCTTTTTATTGGTTCTTTATTTAGTCGATCGCAAGCCTGAGAACCGAATAGCCATGCAATACATCCAACCGATCCCAGAAGATTTTGATCCCAAGAAAGATTCATAAATCACTGATTTCTACTTGACAAGCGAGAAGGAGCACGATATAATGAGGAAAATTTAACCTTTAAGAGGTCCAGAGAGGCCTGCAAGGAAAGACAGAAAAAAGTTCAGCGGACCGAGTCTAGCTGATCATTTGTGGGACCTTGCTTTTGCGAGGTCTTTTTTGCTGGAAGAAAGAAAAAGAAGAGGAAACCAATGGTCAGTGACAGCTGTAAAAAACGCTTTGGCAACATCATGATGGAGGAGATGGAGCTGATCGCTCAAGAAGAGATTGCTCCTCGCATCTATTCCATGATCTTAAAAGGAGAAATGGTGGAGCAGATGCTTCCGGGTCAATTCCTTCATATCCGGGTTCCTGATGGATCTAAGCTCCTTCGCCGTCCCATTTCTATCTCAGAGATTGATCTAGAGAGCCAGACCTGTCGCCTCATCTATCGGGTAGAAGGCGGCGGAACGGCCATCTTTTCTCACTTGCCTGTCGGTAGCTTTCTCAGTGTCATGGGCCCTCAAGGAAATGGCTTTGACCTAAAAGGTCTTGGTCAAGGGGCGCGAGCTTTGATCATCGGTGGCGGGATTGGAGTGCCTCCCTTGGTCCAAGTGGCTAAACAACTACATGAGAAAGGAGTAGAAGTCCATTCTATCCTGGGATTTGCCAATAAAGAAGCAGTTATCCTTGAGGAAGAATTGAAGCAGTATGGGCAAGTCACAATTACAACTGACGATGGATCTTATGGCACAAAGGGATATGTCTCCACCATCGTTGACCAGATGGACCAGGAGTTTGATGCTATCTATTCCTGTGGGGCTCCTGGCATGCTCAAATATGTCAATACCAAATTCCATGACCATCCTCGCGCCTACATTTCCATGGAATCGCGTATGGCCTGTGGGATGGGGGCTTGCTATGCCTGTGTAGTGCATCTGGAAAATGAAAGCCAAGCAGCCAATAAGCGCGTGTGTGAAGACGGACCGGTCTTTGAAACCGGTACGATTGTGATGTAGGAGGACCTTATGACAGCAAATCGACTAGCCGTATCCTTACCCGGTTTAGACTTAAAAAATCCTATTATTCCAGCATCTGGCTGTTTTGGCTTTGGTCAGGAATATGCCAAATACTATGATTTAGATCTGCTTGGATCCATCATGATCAAGGCGACAACTGCTCAGGCTCGCTTTGGAAATCCTACCCCACGTGTTGCTGAGACTCCTGCAGGCATGCTTAATGCCATTGGTCTCCAAAATCCAGGCGTAGACGTTGTCCTAGCAGAGAAACTCCCTTGGTTGGCTCAGCATTATCCAGAGCTACCGATTATCGCCAACGTAGCTGGCTTCTCTAACGAAGAGTATGCGACGGTTTCTAGAAAAATCTCGCAAGCACCAAATGTCAAAGCGATTGAGCTCAATATCTCTTGTCCCAATGTGGACCATGGCAACAACGGCCTCTTAATCGGGCAGGTTCCAGAGTTAGCCTATGCAGCTGTCAAAGCAGCAGTGGAAGCTTCCTCCGTCCCTGTCTATGTCAAGTTAACGCCAAGTGTGGCAGACATCACCCAGGTCGCAAAAGCAGCAGAAGAGGCAGGGGCCGCCGGCTTAACCATGATCAATACCTTGGTCGGGATGCGCTTTGACCTTAAGACTGGCAAACCGATCATTGCAAATGGTACGGGAGGGATGTCAGGACCAGCTATCTTCCCAGTGGCCTTGAAACTCATTCGCCAAGTAGCCCAATCCACTAACCTGCCCATCATTGGAATGGGAGGTGTCGATTCAGCAGAAGCAGCCATTGAAATGATAATTGCAGGTGCCTCTGCGATTGGAATTGGAACTGCTAATTTCACTGATCCTTATGCTTGTCCAACTATTATCGAAGACCTGCCACAGGTCATGGATCGAAATGGCATTGACACGCTTGAGAACTTTCGAAAACATGTACGGGAAAATCTACTGTAAATCCTTGACTTTTCCCAAATATCGTACTACAATAAATAAAAACCTTTAAAGCAGTCCAGAGAGGCTCCTAAGGTCTAGACGGTGAATCATGGTAGTTTTTCCTACCTAATTTTCGTGTAACCTTGCCTCGGGCAAGGTTTTTTTGTGAACAAAATGATCAATCAAAAAAGGAGTAATCCATGCGTGAAGAACGTCCTATTATCGCCCTTGACTTCCCAGCTTTCGAGGATGTCAAACACTTTTTAGAGCATTTTCCAGAAGATGAAAAACTATTTGTAAAAATCGGTATGGAATTTTTCTATGCAGTTGGTCCTGAAATTGTACACTACCTAAAAGGGCTTGGACACAGTATCTTCCTTGATTTAAAATTGCACGATATCCCAAATACAGTCAAATCAGCCATGTCTGTACTGGGGACCTTTGGAGTAGATATGGTGACGGTTCATGCAGCCGGTGGTGTAGAGATGATGCGCGAAGCCAAAGCAGCTCTTGGTGAAGGAGCTAAGTTGGTAGCCGTAACCCAGTTAACTTCTACCAGTGAAGAAGACATGCGTGATTGCCAAAACATCCAAACAACGGTCCAAGAATCAGTAGTCAATTATGCCCGTAAGGCGCAAGAAGCTGGCTTGGACGGCGTGGTCTGTTCAGCCCATGAAGTAGCCTTGATCAAAGATGCCACTTCATCAGACTTTGTCTGTGTCACACCAGGGATTCGTCCTGCTGGAGCTGAAATCGGTGACCAAAAACGGGTTATGACCCCACAAGAAGCCCATAAAATTGGATCTGACTATATTGTCGTTGGACGCCCAATCATCCAAGCAGAAAACCCATGGGACGCTTACCATGAAATTAAGAGACAGTGGAATGCGTAAGAGCTACTAAAAGTGGAACTTTTGTAGCCCTACGGGAAGTCCTATAGGACCTTCTCTAACGAGTTCACTAGATCTCAGAAGATAAAATAATCGTTTCTCTTCTGAAATCGTCGGAATAATAGAAGCCCTATGGGACCTTCTCTAACTTACTCACTAACCTGTACTGTTGTTGTTTAAATCTATTTTTGATTTAATTCGTATATGATTAAAATCGTAAAAAGGAGTTATCATGTCATTAGCTAAAGATATTGCTAGCCATCTTCTAAAAATTGAAGCCGTTTATTTGAAACCAGAAGAACCTTTTACTTGGGCATCTGGGATCAAGTCCCCTATTTATACGGATAACCGCGTGACCCTTGCTTATCCAGAAACTCGTACCTTGATTGAAAATGGATTCGTGGATAAAATCAAGGAAACTTTCCCTGAAGTAGAAGTCATTGCGGGGACAGCAACTGCGGGGATTCCTCATGGAGCCATTATTGCCGACAAGATGAACCTTCCTTTTGCTTACATCCGTAGCAAACCAAAAGATCATGGTGCTGGTAACCAAATCGAAGGCCGTGTACCGCAAGGTCAAAAGATGGTGGTGGTTGAAGATTTGATTTCTACTGGTGGTTCTGTTTTGGATGCTGTCGCAGCTGCGAAACGTGAAGGAGCAGACGTTCTTGGTGTGGTAGCTATCTTCACTTACCAATTAGAGAAGGCAGATAAGAAATTTGCGGAAGCTGGCGTTCAACTTGAAACCTTATCAAACTACACAGAATTGATCCATTTGGCTGAAGAACAAGGTTATATCACCTCTGAAGGCTTAGATTTGTTACGCCGTTTTAAGGAAAACCAAGAAACTTGGCAAGACAAATAATATAACTGAGAGTGGGACAGAAATCGGTAATTCGTTAGAATTCGATTTCGTCGTCCCACCT
>OFDA01000336.1_pt1 | contig 18894 bp, 16 predicted proteins | sample 1520921 | NCBI WGS metagenome assembly OFDA01 (sample SAMEA2699028, study PRJEB24076) | metagenome
TATGTGGTTTCACAGGCACATGGACAATGGCAAACTATGCAAAAACTGCTATTGAAGAAATTCGTAACACTGTAGGCGATGGCAAAGTATTGTTGGCATTGTCTGGTGGTGTAGATAGCTCCGTTGCAGCAGCTCTTATTTCTAAAGCTGTTGGCGATCAATTGACTTGTATCTTCGTTGACCATGGTTTGATGCGTAAAAACGAAGGCGACGAAGTTGAAGCAGCTTTCAAAGATTCCGGCATGCATTTCATACGCGTCGATGCGGAAAAACGTTTCTTAGATAAATTGGCTGGTCTTGAAGATCCAGAAGCAAAACGTAAAGCTATCGGCGAAGAATTCATCCGCGTATTTGAAGACGAAGGCCGTAAAATTGGTTCCGTTGACTTCTTAGCACAAGGTACAATCTACCCTGATGTTATCGAGTCCGGTACTGGTGAAGCAGAAGTTATCAAATCTCACCACAACGTAGGCGGCTTGCCTGCAGTGGTAGACTTCAAAGGCCTTATCGAACCATTGCGTAACCTCTTCAAAGACGAAGTGCGTGAACTTGGTTCTGAATTAGGTTTGGCTGATTACCTCGTATGGCGTCAACCATTCCCAGGTCCTGGTCTTGCGATTCGCGTAATGGGCGAAATCACGAAAGACAAACTCGACATCTTGCGTGATGCGGACTACATATTCCGTGATGAAATTGCAAAAGCTGGACTTGATCGTAGCATCAACCAATACTTTGCAGTATTAACATCTACACGTACTGTAGGCGTTATGGGTGACTTCCGTACATACGATTACACATTGGCATTGCGTGGCGTAACAACAACAGACTTCATGACTGCTGACTGGGCACGCATCCCTTATGACGTATTGGATACAATCTCCCGTCGTATCGTAAACGAAGTACAACACATCAACCGTATCGTGTACGATATTACATCTAAACCACCTGCTACAATTGAGTGGGAATAAGATGATTTGCTTAATATAGGTAACATATAAAAATACATAATATAATTTAGTCATCCAAAGAGTCTGTCTTTGGATGACTTTTTTATAGGTCTTCAAAATATGTATTTTTGATGGTAATAGAAATTTTGTATTAGTGATTAAAATGGTAAAAATATCATATTTATTTATTATTAGAATGAAAAATAAATGAATTGATGATGTGTTCTAATTATCTAAGATGTTATAATAAAAAATATTAGGATTTATAGTATATTTACTAGATTATACGGATTTCATGACAATAATCTTGATTTGTAAGGTTTAATGAGGATGGTATATAAGTTATGGCAGCAAAAAACAATACAGATATTGGGTTTGAAAAACAAATATGGGATGCGGCTTGTGTTCTTTGGGGGCATATTCCTGCTGCAGAATATCGGAAAGTAATTGTAGGGTTAATATTTCTTCGTTATATATCAAGTGCTTTTGAGAAACGCTATGAAGAGCTTATAAAAGAAGGCGACGGATTTGAAAATGATAGAGATGCATATGCAGAAGAAAATATTTTCTTTGTTCCAGAAGAAGCTCGGTGGAGCACAATTGCATCTGCTGCACATACACCTGAAATTGGACTTGTTATTGATAATGCAATGAGAGCGATTGAAAAAGAGAATACAACACTTAAAAATGTGTTACCTAAGAATTATGCTAGTCCTGATTTAGATAAAAGGGTACTCGGAGAAGTTGTTGACCTTTTTACTAACGAAGTAAGAATGGATGGAACTGAGGCAAGTAAAGATTTACTTGGAAGAACATATGAATATTGTATCGCTCAGTTTGCAGCCTATGAGGGAACTAAAGGTGGTGAATTTTATACACCATCAAGTATTGTTAAGACTATTGTTGCTATTTTAAAGCCGTTTAATAATTGCCGTGTATATGATCCTTGCTGCGGCAGTGGTGGCATGTTTGTGCAAAGTGAGAAATTTGTACAAGCTCATAGTGGTAACAGAGGAACTATCTCTGTTTATGGTCAAGAATCTAATGCTGACACTTGGAAGATGGCAAAAATGAATATGGCAATTCGTGGTATCGATGCAAACTTTGGCCCATATCAGGCAGATACATTTTTTAATGACTTACATAAAACATTAAAAGCTGATTTTATTATGGCAAATCCACCATTTAACCTTTCAAATTGGGGACAGGAAAAGCTAAAGGATGATGTCCGCTGGGAATATGGAATACCACCTGCAGGTAATGCAAACTATGCATGGATTCAACATATGATTCACCATCTTGGTACAAATGGGAAAATAGGTTTAGTACTTGCTAATGGAGCATTATCATCCCAATCTTCCGGAGAAGGAGAAATAAGGAAAAAGATTATAGAAGATGATCTTGTTGAAGGAATTGTAGCTTTGCCGACACAGCTGTTTTATAGTGTAACTATTCCTGTTACATTGTGGTTCATTACTAAAAATAAAAAACAAAAGAGAAAGACTCTATTTATTGACGCCAGAAAAATGGGATATATGGTTGATAGAAAACATAGAGATTTTACGGAAGGAATACAAGAAGATGGAAATCTTGGAGATATTGACTTATTAGCAAAAACCTTTGAGGATTTCCAAAATGGAATACTGGAAGAGAAAAAAGGATTTTCGGCGATTGCCACAATGGAAGATATTGCAAAGCAAGATTATATCTTAACTCCAGGACGATATGTAGGTATTGAGGAACAAGAAGATGATGGAGAACCATTTGAAGAAAAAATGACAAGATTAACTTCGGAGCTTTCAGATATGTTTGAAGAGTCCCACAAGTTAGAAGATGAAATCAGAAGAAAGTTGGGGGCGATAGGATATGAAATTTGATGAAAGCACGCTATATAATATTAATTCAAAATTGAACGGCAAAAGATATCCACTATACGACTTAGCCTTATGGAAAAATGGACTTGCATTCAAAAAAATCAATTTCTCAAATGATGGTGTTCCTGTAATAAAAATTGCTGAACTGAATAATGGTATAAGTGGAAACACATCGTATACCAGGCAGATATTTTCAGATGATGTTCATTTAAAAAAAGAAGACTTACTCTTTTCTTGGTCTGGAAATCCGCAAACATCTATAGATATTTTCAAGTTTCAATTACAGGAAGGCTGGTTGAATCAGCATATTTTTAAAGTAACTCCCAATGCGGAAATAGTTGATAGGGATTATTTCTATTTCTTGATGAAATATCTTAAACCTTGGTTTACTCAAATTGCAATTAATAAGCAAACTACTGGATTAGGTCATGTCACGATAGCTGATATAAAAAGAATGAGCGTATTACTACCATCGTTGACAATGCAAAAAAAAATTGTGGATATACTAAAGCCTATTGACGATAAAATTCAAATCAATGCTTCGATAAACAATAATTTAGCGGCTTAAAGGTCGATGTCGGTGACATCAAGTTCTCCTGACATTAACTTTGGTAAGAGAGTATCTCTCAATAAATTTAGACTGTGGTTTTCTCTCGTAAGCGTTAAAATCTGTTCAAACATTGGCTGGATAATGCTTTCGAAGTCAGCGAGGACGCCTTCACTTGGCAACGCAGTAGGATAGTTTTTTAGAATATCCGTTTTCAGATTAGTGAACACACTTCCGTTTCCGAGTGCAACAAGTCCTTTCCTGATATATTTAAAATATAAATACAGATATTCATTGCTTAACTTTGACTTTGGAAAGTAAAGCCAACCATCGTGTATGCAAGAGTCAACATCAAGTATTTTAGGAATACCGGGTGTGGCACTATTTGAAAGCACTAAGGAGCCTGCGTTTAGAAAGACAGTTTTTTTCAGTCCTGATTCTTTTATGTGTTCCTTAATATCTAAGATATATGGAGAAGTTATCCCAGTCGCATCGGAGATTTTCAACCAACGAAAACCATCTTCTGCAAGATATTCCTGTATGGGACGAGGAGAGCCACCTCGTTTGATTTCAACAAAGTCTCCCAAAATGCCTAAAGTCCAATCTTCCGGCATTTTGCCACCAAAAGGTTCATAATCAATGAACCAAGACTGAAAAATAGCCTGAGCCTGTTGCTCTAAATTATTGTTTAGCATATAACATACCCATAACTTCTGTGGGTGGCAGAAGTTAATATCGGGGGACTTCCGCCCCATAGTCGTTCTCTAAGAATAAATAAAGGAGGATTGACTGTGAAACAAGATTTAATCAAAGATGTTGTTCAAGGAATGTTACCGTACTTGAACAATGCACAAAGCGAAAGGTTGCAAGAGGTGTTACAATACACCCTCGTAAGGTACGAGATAACAGAAAATAAGCAACAAGAAAAAATTTCGGAGCAGAATTTTGTAGAACTGTTCTTATCGGCAAAGCGAATAGAGGGCTGTTCTGAAAAATCTCTTAAGTACTACAAAGCTACTATTGAAGCTATGCTTAATGAACTCCAAAAAGATGTCAGACATATAGTTACAGATGATATAAGAGGATACCTGACAGAGTATCAGGAAAAGAAAAAGTCAAGTAAAGTTACAATAGACAATATACGCCGTATTCTTTCAAGTTTCTTCTCGTGGTTGGAAGATGAGGACTATATATTGAAAAGTCCTGTCAGGCGAATACATAAGGTCAAAACAGGCACGAACATTAAAGAAACATACTCTGACGAAGCATTGGAACTTATGAGAGATAACTGTACCGAGCCGAGGGACTTGGCAATGATAGATATGCTTGCTTCTACTGGTATGCGTGTAGGAGAAATGGTGCTACTTAACCGCAATGATATTGATTTCAATGAGAGAGAATGTATTGTTTTCGGTAAGGGCAGTAAGGAAAGGGTTGTTTACTTTGATGCGAGAACAAAGATACATTTGCAGAATTACTTAGGAAGCAGAAGGGACGATAATCCGGCTCTGTTTGTGTCGTTGAAATCGCCACACGAAAGGCTGAAAATTGGTGGAGTTGAGGTTCGTTTGCGTGAATTTGGAAAGCAATTAGGATTACAAAAAGTGCATCCGCATAAGTTCAGGCGTACGCTTGCAACAATGGCAATCGATAAAGGAATGCCGATTGAACAATTGCAGCAACTGCTTGGCCATAAACGGATTGATACGACGCTACAATATGCGATGGTAAAACAAAGCAATGTAAAATTGGCACATAGAAAATATATAGGTTAGGATGGTGAAAATATGGCTGAATGGGTAATGAAAAAGCTGAAAGATATAGCGGATTTTAATCCAAGAGAATCCCTTGCAAAAGGGACAGTTGCAAAAAAAATCGGTATGGATAAGCTGCAGCCTTTTTGCCGGGATGTACTGGGATATGATCTGGAGCAATTCTCCGGCGGCACAAAATTCCGCAATGGAGATACGATTATGGCCAGAATTACTCCGTGCTTGGAGAATGGAAAGACGGCAAAGGTCAGCATTCTTGATGATGGAGAAGTAGGTTTTGGCTCTACAGAATACATAGTGTTTCGTGCTAAAAATGGTGTGGACGAGGACTTTATCTATTATCTGGTTTGTAGCCCACTTGTCCGTGAGCTAGCGATAAAGTCGATGGTAGGATCGTCTGGAAGGCAGAGAGTTCAGACGGATGTGGTTCAGAATTTGGAGATAATGGTTCCGGATTATGAAGAGCAGAGAAGGATATCCGGACTCCTGAAATCACTGGACGATAAGATTGCGTTAAATAATGCGATAAACAATAATTTAGAGCAGCAAGCTAAGGCTTTATTTAAGTCCTGGTTCGTTGATGGTGAACCATTCAATGGCAAACAACCAGATGATTGGATTCTTGGAACAATTGATGATTTAGCAAAGGATGTTGTTTGTGGTAAGACTCCTTCTACAAAGAAGGAAGAATATTATGGAGGATATATCCCGTTTATTACAATTCCTGATATGCACAATTGTGTCTACTCATTAAATACAGCTCGATCATTGTCAACTCTTGGTGCAGAAAGTCAATCAAAAAAAACTTTACCAGTCAATAGTGTGTGTGTAAGTTGTATTGGAACAGCAGGTCTTGTTACTCTTGTACCTGTTCCCAGTCAAACTAATCAACAGATAAATTCAATTATTCCTAAAAACACTGTTTCGCCTTATTATGTTTATTTGCTTATGAAAACAATGTCTGAAATTATAAATAAACTTGGTCAAAGCGGAAGTACCATTGTAAACCTTAATAAAGCACAATTTGGAAAAATAGAGGTTATTATTCCATCGAGCAAGGTAATGTTAGAATTTACTGAATTAGTTGAACCTATTTTTAAACTAATTCTTTTAAATCAAAAGGAAAACAATAGACTAAGTAATCTAAGAGATACACTTCTTCCAAAACTGATGTCCGGTGAGCTTGATGTCTCTAACATAGACCTTTAAGCCGCTAAATTATTGTTTATTGTATATATTAGAAAAATTGCTATGGAGAGTGCATTTTAATAATAGAGGGATATAAATATATTAGGGTAGAGTTTTAAGGTAAAAATTATCTTTTTTTATAGGGAGTAAAATAATGCTAAATTTTTTCCGAGAGGAAGATTATGAAAAATCATTAATTGAATTATTTCAAAATGATTTAGAGTATGAATATGTGTATGGCCCAGATATAGAAAGAGATTTTTATAGTCCTTTCTATGAAGAAGTTTTAATTGAGTCTTTATATCGTATAAATCATGGTGCAACTAATGATGCGATTCAGGATGCATTATTTAAAATTAAAAATTTTGAAAATGGTGAACTTGTACAGAAGAATGCTATTTTTATGGACTACTTACAGAATGGTATTCCTGTAAGATATTTTATTGATGGAGAAGAACGTTCTTCAATTGTTTATCTTATGGATTATAAGAACCCTGAAAATAATTCATTTATTGTAGCTAATCAATGGACTTTCATTGAGAACAGTAATAAACGCCCTGATCTTATTCTATTTCTAAATGGGCTACCAATCGTATTAATGGAACTTAAGTCTCCTTCTCGTGAAGAAACAGATGCTTCTGAGGCATATAGACAGCTTCGCAACTATATGCAAGAGATTCCATCGATGTTTATTTATAATGCTATTTGTGTTATGAGTGATCAATTAATTTCTAAAGCTGGTACAATTACTTCCGGCGAAGACCGTTTTATGGAGTGGAAAACCAAAGATGGTAATTATGAGAATACTCAGTATGCACAATTTGATACATTCTTTGAGGGAATATTCCAAAAAGAACGATTACTTGATATTATTAAGAACTTTATTTGTTTCTCGAATGAAGGAATAAATAGCTATAAAATTCTTGCTGGATATCATCAATATTTTGCAGTAAAGAAAGCTATTGAATCGACTAAGCACGCTACTGTTACTGATGGTAAGGGTGGAGTTTTTTGGCATACTCAAGGTAGTGGTAAGTCTCTTTCAATGGTATTCTATGCCCATTTGTTGCAGGAGGCCCTAGATAGCCCTACTATTGTTGTGCTTACTGACCGAAATGATCTTGATGATCAACTCTATAGTCAGTTTGTAAAGTGTAAAGACTTTTTACGACAAGACCCGTTACAAGCAGAAAGTAGAGAAAATCTTAAAACCTTACTTGCTGGGAGACAGGCAAATGGTATTATTTTCACTACGATGCAAAAGTTTGAGGAATCGGATGAACCTCTATCTGAACGTCATAATATTATAGTTATGGCGGATGAAGCACATAGAGGGCAATATGGGCTTGCTGAAAAAATTAAGATTACAAAGAATGAATCTGGAGAGGAAGTAGCAAAACGTGTTATTGGTACAGCCAGACTTATTCGTAATACATTACCTAATGCTACATATATTGGTTTTACAGGAACACCTATTTCTTCAAAAGACCGTAGTACGCGGGAGGTCTTTGGTGATTATATCGATATCTATGATATGACGCAGTCTGTTGAAGATGGTGCAACACGACCTGTTTACTATGAAAGTCGTGTTATTAGATTGAATCTTGATCAAGCTACATTGAGGTTGATTGACACTGAATATGATTTGATGTCTTTGAATGCAGATAGTGAAGTTATAGAGAAAAGCAAACATGAGCTAGGACAGATGGAGGCCATTCTTGGTAATGATAATACTCTAGATTCTCTTGTGCATGATATTCTTGATCACTATGAAAATAATAGGGAATATTTACTTACCGGTAAGGCAATGATTGTTGCATATTCTCGCTCTATTGCTATGAAAATCTATAAACGTATTTTAGAGCTTCGACCAAATTGGGAAGAAAAAGTTGCTGTAGTTATGACTTCTGGTAATAATGATCCAGAAGAGTGGCGACAAATTATTGGCAATAAGCGTCATAAAAACGAGCTTGCTAAGAAATTTAAGGATAATAAAAGTCCTTTAAAGATTGCTATAGTCGTTGATATGTGGCTGACAGGTTTTGATGTTCCTTCTCTTGCAACTATGTATATTTACAAGCCTATGACTGGACATAATCTAATGCAAGCAATTGCTCGTGTTAATCGTGTATTCCGTGATAAAGAAGGCGGGCTTATTGTTGATTATGTGGGTATTGCTACTGCTTTGAAGCAGGCGATGAACGATTACACATCTCGTGATAAAAAAAATTATGGTGATACGGATGTTTCTATGGTCGCATATCCTAAATTCTTAGAAAAATTGTCTATATGCCGTGATATATTCCATGGATATGATTATTCTAAATTTAAAAGTGGTACGGATCTTGAAAGAGCTAAAACCATTAGTGGTGCAGTGAATTTCATTATGGATAAAGAGCGGTCAGAGGATAAGGAGGTATTTGTAAAAGAAGCCCTTATGCTTCATCAAGCACTCTCTCTTTGCTCTTCGTTAGTTAATGAAGATGATAGATTTGAAGCAGCATTTTTTGAAGCCGTTCGTGTACTTGTTTTGAGACTTACTAATACTGGTGTTGGTAAAAAGATTTCATTACCAGAGATGAATGCAAGAATAAACGAACTTTTAAAACATAGTATTAAGAGTGATGGTGTAATTAATTTATTCTCTGACATTAAAGAAGAGTTCTCTTTATTTGATTCTAAATTCTTACAAGATGTTGCTAATATGAAGGAAAAGAATCTTGCAATTGAATTGTTGAAGAGATTAATTTCTAATCAAGTCTCTGTTTATCGCAGAACAAATGTAGTTAAGTCTGAGAAATTTAGTGAAATTATGCAACGCTTTCTCAATGCTTATTTAAATGGGATGCTAACAAATGAAGAAGTTATTGCAGAGATGCTAAAACTAGCAAAACAAATCGCAGCTGATAGAGAAGAAGGGGAAAAACTTGGCCTAACTGCAGATGAGTTAGCTTTTTATGATGCATTGGTAAAACCACAGGCTATTAAAGATTTCTACGAAAATGAAGAGCTAATCTCGATAACGAAAGAATTGGCTGAGACTCTGCGTAAAAATAGGACCATAGATTGGCAAAAACGTGAATCAGCAAGAGCCAAAATGCGTATGATCATTAAAAAACTTTTGAAAAAGCACAAATACCCTCCAGAAGGTATGGATGATGCGGTTCAGACTGTAATAACACAATGTGAGCTATGGACGGATAATTATGATATGGAAGAAGAACATAAGGTTTATTCCTATCCAATGCCAACGGAGAAACCGTTATCCCTAGTTGCCGATAATATAGGGAAGTAAGCTTATAGTAGAGATAATACAATTATTTGAGTAAAAGGTGTTTTATATAGGCTGTATATGCAAAATCGGTAGGGGAATATAAACTTGTTTTAAAAGTTTAATAGTATTAATAAAAGGGAATAAGGAGAGTTGTTATGTCAAAGTTAAATATTGATCAACAAACGATAAAGGAATTGTTTACTAACAAACGTGCTGATTTTTTAATACCAGATTATCAAAGACCATATGCTTGGGATATTTCTGAATGTGAAACTTTGTGGGATGATATATTTTTATTCGCATTTCCAGATGAAGACTTCTCGAAGTTTGATCCAGAGGGGGATGAATATTTTCTTGGTCCTATTGTTACATTTAAAAATAGTGATAATAAACTGGAAATTATTGATGGACAACAACGTTTAACAACATTGATGTTATTGCTGAGAGCTTTTTATTCATTTTTTGGAAATATGAAAGATGATAACTCCAAAAAAACAGCAGAGGACATATCTAAATGTATTTGGAAAACTGATGAGTTTGGAACTCCAGATACAAACAAATTAAAAATAGACTCTGAAGTTACATCTGATGATGATAAGGATGAATTTTTATCAATTCTTAAAACTGGTATAGTAATGGATTCACAAAAAAGTGCATATGCGAGGAATTATCGATTTTTTACGAAACAGATAAATACTTTTTTAGTACAATATCCAACATATTTTGCATATTTACCAAATAGGCTTATGAATAACTGTATTCTTCTTCCAATTGAGGCTGAGTCGCAAGAAACTGCACTTAGAATATTCTCTACATTAAATGATAGGGGTAAACCGCTTTCTGATACAGATATTTTCAAAGCTCAATTCTATAAGTATTATAAAGAGAACGATAAAAAGGATGAATTTATAAAAAGATGGAAACAATTGGAAGAAATCTCCGACAAAATTTTCTCATCAGTATCGGGTTCATCTATGGACGAATTATTTACACGTTACATGTATTATGAACGTGCAAAAATGAAAAATAAAAACACTACAACTGAAGCATTGCGCAAATTTTATGAGAAAGATGGCTATAGCCTTTTAAAGAAAGATGAAACACTAACTAATTTAGAGGCTTTAGCAAGCTTCTGGGTAAATGTTGCAGAACAAGATGATAGTGTTTTTTCTGAGAAAGTTCTGAAAAATCTATCTGTTTTAAATTATGCCCCAAATGGTATGTGGGCATACTTAACTTCCGTGTATTTTATGCAAAATAAAGACAGCAATGGAATGCTTGAGGACAAATCATTTGGTGAGTTCCTTGATAAAATTATTGCCTTTATTTGGGCTTATGCAATTATGAGACCTGGTGTAAATGCATTAAGGACACCTGTTTATCCAGAGTTGATTAATATTGTAAATAACCAGCAAGTATCATTTAATGATTATAAGTTTGATGAAAGTGATGTAAAGCTAGCATTAGAGAATTATCTTTTTACAAATGGCAGACCGATTACTAAATCGATGCTTGCGTGGTGGATGTATACAAATGATAAACAAGATTTGTTCTTATTAGATACAAAAGTAGAGATAGAACATATTTATGCTAAAAAACGGCAAGAAAATGAGAATGGTTTAACTGATAAAAGGAATTTAGAATCATTAGGTAATAAAGCTCTACTTGAAAAGGCTATTAATATTCGTGCATCAGATTATCGATTTATAGATAAATTAAAATATTATAAGGGGTTTGTAACTGATAAAGGTAAAGTTAGAGAAGGTACAAAAAATAAGGAATTATTTGATTTATCATCTAATTCTAATGATTTTAAAGAAACAGATATTATAGAGCGAAAAAATCTAATTATTTGTACCTTTATTGATTATCTTCGTCGGAATGATTTATTACTTAAATAAAAAATATGCTCTAATTATTTTTGAGGGTTTTTAAAATAGTGAATTAATAGAGTTAAGGAATATCGTATTGTGGCCATATTCTTATAATTAGAGGTCCTATGAAAACGACAAAATCTTTTGGTAACCATTCCAAGTATTCTCTCCACGATGCAAGGGTACAGAAAATAGAGTACGCAGACGATAATTTGGTCCTTACATTTGATTATATTTTCTCCTATGAGAATGGTACTGAACAAACTCATAAGGCTCAAGTTGTGTTTGAGAAATGTGATGTTGATGATCTAGAAATTCTCGTCTTTAATAGTACAATATTAGATACTTTTAGAGGTAAAAGAATTGAGTTATCTCATTATCAGCAGGAGTATAGTGAAGGTGAATTTGAGATCATTATAGAGACCTATAACTGGGGACGAGTTGTGCTGCAAGGTTGGTTATGGACCGAAGGGAATCCCGTACATTGTATAATGAACATATACTTTAAAGGTGATATGGTATATGTAATTGATGAGGCTTAAAATGAGTAATTTAGAGTTTACTATTTGCTGTACAGTTACTTTCTTCAGCAAGAAGAGGAGAACTCCACCGAATCTGAATAATGGAAAGTATTGCCCTCATCTTGTTATAAAGGGCGCTGAACAGCAGTTAGGTGTAAATTTTATTGATGGTGAAGATGTTATCTTTGATAAATCAATACGTGCCAATGCGCTGGCAGTAAACGAAGATATAGATTATTCTGCACTACAAGTCGGTACGGAGTTTCTTATTATGGATAGTGGTAATGTTGTTGGTGAAGGGATTGTAAAAGAAATCTTTCAACATAAATCGTATGGGAGTAAATAACTATGGGGTATAAAAATGTTTGTATCAACTGTAGGATCTCCTTGTCGGAAGGCACAAACTATAAGCTGTTTATATTTTGAGTTTCCTAAGAATCTGCAAGAGGCAGAGGCGTTTATTCATGAGATGCGGAAGTTAAAGTAATCATTTGAAGGAGCTTTTATGGCGATTACGTATACTGAAGAAAGAAATTTTACCCTTCAACAGGTGTCAGATTTATTCTTGTGTGTTCGTTGGGTGGTAGGGAAATATCCCAACCGATTATACAAGGCGCTCATGAATTCCTCTCGTGTGATTTCTGCGTGGGATGGCGATCGTTTAGTTGGTCTTATTCGTGGCATGGGTGATAGCGAGCTAGTATGTTTCATCAATTATGTGCTAGTTCATCCTGATTATCATGGGCGTGGTTTTGCTGGTCATTTACTAGAAATGGTGAAAGCGGCTTATAAGTCTTACTTGTACATTAATGTTATGATTGGTGATAGCAAGAATGTAGCATTTTACGAGAAGCATGGATTTAAGGTAAATATAAGTTAGCTATTATAAAAATAATGAGAGGGTGCTTATGTCAAATTTAAAAGTAAAAGAATATAAGAAATTTGAAGATATTAAGTATGTTAGAGAAGATGGAAGTGAGTATTGGAGTGCAAGAGAACTTGCTGATGTGCTTGATTATTCTCAATGGCGAAACTTTCAAAAGGTCATTGATAGAGCAATGATTGCATGTGAGAATAGCGGACATGAAGTATCATACGATTTTGTTGAGGTCAGCAAAATCGTGGAAGCAGGTGCTACAAGTAAGTCTATCAAAGATTATGAGCTTACGAGATATGCTTGTTATTTGATTGTGCAAAACGGAGATTCGAGAAAAGAGGTTATTGCACTTGGCCAAACATATTTTGCTATTCAAACATATCGTCAAGAAATAGCAGATCATTTTAATCAGCTTGATGAAGATAGAAGAAGGCTTGTTGTTCGTGGAGATATTAAACAGTGGAATCAGCTTTTGGTAGAAACAGCACGCGATGCAGGCGTTATAACAAATGAAGAATTTGCCATATTTCAGAATGCAGGTTATATGGGATTGTATGGTGGATTAGATGTAGAAGATATACATGACAGAAAAGGCTTAACTGCGAGACAAAAGATTTTGGATTATATGGGAAGCACTGAACTCGTTGCTAATCTATTTAGAATATCTCAGACAGAAGAAAAGCTAAGGAAGGACAAAATTAAAGGTGCAAAAGCAGAAACAAAAGTTCATTATTCAGTTGGAAAAGAAGTTAGGAGTCTACTAATAAAAAGTCAAGCCTAAATTTGAAAAATCAGTAGGCAGAATTGGAGGTATCACAAAAAAGGCCACCGAATTCGCTGACCAGAGAAAATAGGAAAGACATTTGTTATTCAGCGGCCCCCGCGGCCAGGTATTCTTTGACTTTTCCGTAGTAGATGCGAAGAAACTTATTCGCTCCGGCGGTCATGTATACCTGATAAGGTTTTCCTTCTGATTTCTTTTTCATCATAAAGCGATAGACCGGATCGTCCGAAGGCGCTAGCTGAAGTAAGGTGGTCATGATTTGGAAAAGAGTTTTTCGAAGACGGGGTGCTCCGTGCTTTGAAGCACGATTGCCCTCATAGTTCATCGTCCCTGACTGGTTAACTCCCGGGTCCACACCGGCAAAGGCCGTGATGGCAGAGCGATGATCAAAACGCGAAATATCACCGAACATTTATATTAGGAGGAGGTTTAGTCCATGCCTATTCTAAATCTATACTGGCCTGTCTATAAAAATTTAGAAAAAGAATTTCTAAAATTGGCCAATTATATCCATTTTTCTGATGATCAGCTTGGAACTTATTCAATGTATATTGCAGACTTAATTGTACGTTGTTCAGTAGAAATCGAGTCCCTTTCTAAAGAACTGTATTGTATGCTTGGTGGAAATATGTCTCCAACAGATTCTGAAGGAAATAACAGAGACTTATATTTCGATACAGATTGTTTAGATTTGCTGGAGCAGACATGGATTTTAAGCAAAAAACAAATAGCAGTTTCCGCTATTAACTTCTATTTCGTTGATGAGAAAAATACAATATTAACTCCACTACATAAAGCTCATAAACGCGGAACAAGTGGAAGTAAATGGAAACAGGCATATCAAGCTGTAAAACATGACCGACGAAACTCGCTAAAAAAAGCAAGCATTGAAAACTTACTTCATGCTTTAGGTGCGTTATACATTTTGAATTTATACTCTCGAGATGAAAGAACGGATATTGGTCGAGTTTATCTAAACGATCATAATTTTGATAGCCGAGTTGGATCGGAAATTTTCTCAGCACATTATTGTCGAGCAACAGGTTTGTCAATGCGCCCAAATATGAATGATAATTGTATTAGTCCGGCGTTGGGAGATGAGTTAGAGAAATCTATATATGTTATCAAGTACGATGATAAATCATTTAGGGAAATGCACAAGAACTTTTGTTTAGATAATCAAATCACTATTGAACGCTTTGGAAAATCGGCTGAAATTAAAAAATTTTTGGCCGAACATCCTGAGTATATTGGAAAAAGTATCAATGAAATCTGCATGGCGGCTGGTGGTACAAATTTGCTTACGCGTATATTTTGTTTCCAGCATACAATGCAAGAAAAAGGGGCAAGAATGGAAGCTATGCTTAATAAGCATTCTGGAATATATCCCGAGCTTTTCCCATTAGAGGATACTAAAATTGAGTGACAATTATTTAGCTTTGGGACAATTTGTCCCGAAGTCCCATGTGGTGGCTGTATAATACAGCCACCTCTATTTTGGAAAAGGGAGGTGCTACCACGGCCACGACCTACATCCGGCCCTACAAGCAGGCGGCGGGAATGAGCGCCGCCCAGACAATGGAGGAGCGGTTTGCCTACGGGCTCAATCCCCAAAAGGTGGGAGCGGTTTCCTCCCACCTGTGCGACCCGGACACAGCCGCCGTCGAGTTCCTGCTGGTGAAAAGCCAGTACCAGGCGGCCACCGCCCGGCCCATTGAGCGCGGGGCGCTGTTCTTCCAGATATGACAAGCGTTCCCGCCCGGCGAGGTCACGGCGGAAGAGGCCAACAAAATCGGCTTTGAAACGGCGATGCGCTGGACGAAAGGCAAATATCAGTTCTTCGTCTGCACACACACCGACAAGAGCCACCTGCATAATCACATCTATTTCAATTCCACGGCTTTTGACTGTTCCCGGAAATTCCATAATTTCATCGGCTCCAGCTTTGCCCTCCGGCGGCTGTCTGACCGGGTTTGTCTGGAGCATGATTTGTCCGTGATACAAAATCCCAGCCAGCACAGCAAGGGTGCTTTCTGCACTATGGCCAGTGGATAGGCGACAAGCCGCCGTCTGCAAAACAGCGGATGCGGCTGGCAATCATCGCGGCCCTTGAAAAAAAGCCCGCCGACTTCGCTGCGTTCCTCCGGCTGATGGAGGAGTCCGGTTTTGCCGTCAAGCGCGGGCGGGGCGGCGTGGTGTCGTTTCTTGCTCCGGGAAATGACAAGTACACCCGGCTCCGGGCATCCACGCTGGGCGCGGGCTTTGACCCCGAGGACATCCGGGAGGTGATTGCCGGGGAGCGGCCCCTCCCGGAGCTCCCCAAGGACACGCCGCCCCCGCTGAAAAAAAGTCAATCCCACCGGCTGAATGACCAGATAGCCGCAAAGGAAAAGGAATTGACAAAAATCACCCGCTACAAGCAGTCCTTGTATCAAGATTGGAAAGACGGGGAAATCACCCAGCAGGAATACCGGGAAATGAAAGCCGATTATGAACGGCAGGTCGCCGAGCTCTCGGATTTACTGGCTCGGCTAACCGCTGAACGGAAAGAGCTTGCAAGCGGCGTTGACCAGCAGCATACCGCGCTGGTAGCCTTTGCGAAATACCAGAACATCGAAAAGCTGACCCGCGAAATCCTTATTGAGCTGGTAGACCATATCAAGGTTTACGAAAACGGCAATATCAGTGTCAAGTTTAAGTTTGCGGACGAGTTCCGCCGGATTGCCGAGTACATTGAAATCAACACCACTGACACCGCCGAGGCGGGCTGACCCCCGCCAAAGCATGAAATCCCTTTGACAGTGTGTTTTCCTAATAAAACGCAATCTTATGAAGAGCGGGAATAAGAATAACAAATAACTTTAGTTATTACTAAGCTAAATAAGCCTCCTGTCTTTTAGATGGGATGCTTTTGTATTTTTTACAGAAATTGGTATACTGATTTTAAGTTATAGATTTTTGTTTAAACAATTGTTTGAAAATAGAGGAGAACTCCACCGAATTTAAATAATGGAATGTACTATCCTCATTTTGTTATAAAAGGTACTGAGTTCTTTATCATGGAAGAAGGAAATATTGTTGGTGAAGGGATTGTAAAAGAAATCTTTCAACATAAAACGTATGGGTGCAAATAGAAATTAATAAGGAGCTTATATGATTAAAATTATTGATGGAAAACCGTATTTAGATTAAGTAAAAGAGCTAATTACAGAGTATACGCAATGGCTTGGTCGCGATTTGTCCGTTCAGAATTTAGATAAGGGATTAGCAGATATAGCAGAGAAATATACGGCGCCAAATGGTGAATTATTGGTGGCGGTAGATGACAATGGTGTTGTTCTTGGTATGGTGGCGTATTATCAGCATAGCGATACCCGTTGTGAAATGAAACGACTCTATGTGCGTCCTGCAGGGCGCGGTCATGCTCTCGGTGATCGTCTGATTGAAAGTATTATGGACCATGCTAAGACCTCTGGATATAAAGAAATGGTACTAGATACAATTGAACCGTTGCAAGCAGCAATCCATTTGTATAAGAAGCATGGCTTTGTTGAATGTGAGCCGTATTATCATAACCCTATGGATGATGTTATCTATATGGAACGCAATTTGTGAGATTATTAATATAAGGCTACACATCTTTTATTGAATGTGTAGCCGTTGTTATGTAAACGGTATATACTAAAATCGATATGTATATACAATGGAGAAGGATATGGATATATTAATACGAAAAGCGACAACCGCAGACTTAGATTTAGTTACACATATTGAAGCAACTTGTTTTCCTCCTACTGAGGCGGCGCCTCGTGAGGCTTTTAAGGAACGATTAGACCATTATGCGAGTCAGTTTTTAATTGCCTTTGACGGCGATACGCCAATCGGTTTTATCGATGGATTTGTAACGGATGATGAAATCTTAACGGATGAGATGTTCGCCGATGCTTCTTTGCACAATCCGAACGGTGCTTGGCAGATGATATTTGGTTTAAATACAATGCCTGAGTATCGGAAACGTGGCGTAGGTGGTAAGTTAATCGAGGCGTTCATAGACCTTGCGAGAGAGGAAAAACATAAGGGTGTAATTTTAACCTGCAAGGAAGAAAAGATTCACTATTACGCCAAGTTTGGTTTTGTAAATGAAGGCGAGTCTGTATCTGATCACGGCGGTGCTAAGTGGTATCAGATGCGTGTTGTGTTCTAGCCATATAATTAAATACAAAAGAAGAAGCTGAAATCTTGCAGATTAGCATTGATTTCAGCTTCTTTTTTATTGGGAAACATATTAAGTTTCTACCATTAATGTAATTAGACTATACGGATTAGCCTATTATTGTGTATACCCAAATCTATAATGTTAATTAAATAATTTCCTTAACTTGCGCCACTCCTTTATCAGTAAGCATATAGTACCCATTTGTCACATACAACAGACCTTGTTTCTTAAGCTGTGATGCGGCTTGGTGTGTATAGTCTGGCTTCCAGTTCAGGTGTTCGTGAATGGTGCCAATGCCGTTTTCACTGGCTGCTATAGGCGTATTCATATGGGTGTAGATGTGACAGAGCATCATTGTTTCCCGATAGTGACGACGCAAGTGGCGTTGGCGACGATAGGTGGCGATATAGCCCGTCTTTGGCGTACAAATAACGGCGATTAATAAGGCTAAACCAATGGTCGTTGCGATAGCGCCGGCAATTGATACGTCTAAGGTGAAAGCAACTTCTGTGCCAATAACAGCACAGATAATGCCGATGATGATACTGCTAATGAGCATGGCTTTCACAGAGTTCGTCCATAAATAAGCGATGACCGCAGGTCCAATCATAAGTCCAATAACGAGGATGGCACCTACCGCTTGGAACGAAGCCACCACGGTGAGGGATACCATGGTCATGAGCACATAATGGATGAGGGCTGGCATGAAGCCGAAAAGCCCTGCTAGTAATGGATCAAAGGTGGATAGCTGCAGTTCCTTATAGAAGAGTACAACTAATATGAGGTTGATGAGTGCCACCCCTAGAGAAATCCATAGTGATACAGGACCTAAGTCGGTACCGCTTACAATCCATCTGTCGAATGGGGCGAACGCGATTTCCCCTAGAAGTGCCGTATCTACGTCAAGGTGTGCATTGCCGCTGTAGAGACTGACGAGGATGATGGCGATGGAGAATAGAAGGGGAAAGATGATACCGATGGACGCGTCTTCGTTGACGAGGCCCGTGTTATGAATCATCT
>OFDA01000340.1_pt1 | contig 18608 bp, 15 predicted proteins | sample 1520921 | NCBI WGS metagenome assembly OFDA01 (sample SAMEA2699028, study PRJEB24076) | metagenome
ATGGGAATCGCAAATTTTGGTGTCGAGGGTTTTATGTTGATACGGTTGGACGAAATCAGAAGCGAATTGAAGAATATATTCGTAATCAATTACAAGAAGACGTGATAGCAGATCAGCTAAGTCTATTTGAGGAGTATGATCCGTTTACAGGTGAGAAGAATAAGAGAAAGTAATCTTAAAGAGACCCGCTAGACGGGTTAGCTAGCAAAGGTGGTGCTGAAGGGAAACCATTCGGTAGGCCTTTAGGCCTCGGCCGGTAGCAGAGGCTTCCAGCCGAAGAGCAAGCCACCCGTTCTCACGGGTGGTTTTGACTGTGCTTCTATTTAGATTTTTTTCGGCATAGTATTGACAGTAGTCTATGATAAGCGTAGAATCTTTTTCAAATAAAGAATATAGGTGTGCTTACCAAGATAGCATTTCTTTCCGAATTTGATGATAGTATAAATCAAATGTTTACCTTGAGAAAAGCAGGACCTATTTAGGGAGTGTTCCAGATGACAAAAAGCAATAACATGCAAATTACGGATATCTTAAACAATATCTATAATCTTATTTTAAATCCAGAAACAACTGAAAATGAGAGAAAGTTACTCGTAATGTTTAAAAATGAAATTGAAGTTGGAAAGAAGGATAGTAGTGAACTTCTTGCAGAGTTACGCAGAGCTATTCAAGTTCTAGCAGTCGAGAATCTTTCTAAAGGAATTTCATTAAGCTATGGAGTGAGTGAGTTGAGTAAGACTCTCGCAGAATTCCAAGATGAATCAGAACGCAACATTAATCTAGCAAGAGGATTGTCATCAATCGCCATGTCTTTTAGATGATTTATCTGTTTGTGATGATTAATAATTAAAATGACAAAAAAGATCAACTGAATTGAACCGACTAAGTTGTATTCTGTTTTTTGCTATTGATTACTTAATTGAGGTATCAAAAAATCCACTGGTATACAAAACCAATGGATTTCAACAATTTATTTTTTCTTCCCTAGTACAAAATAATGGCTAGGGATTTGTTGTGTCAAACTGACTGCGATGGCGATGGTAAATGAGGCTAGGAAGCAAGCTCGTAGGAAGTTGAGGCCTAGGTCTGCATTTCCAATCAATAGGAAGTAGATGGCACGGTAGAAGCTCATTCCTGGAATGAGTGGGAACATGCTTGAGGCTAGGAAGACGGTAGCTGGACATCCACGGTAGTGGGCCAAGAAACGTGAGGTGAAAGTGACCAGTAAGGCAGGAAAGAGGATGGCTAAAACTTCGTGGTGGGTATTATTCCAAATCAAGAGGTAGAGGAGCCATGAGCCAGCACCTAGTGTTCCAAGGTCTAAAAAGTATTTCTTAGGTACTCGGTATAGCACGGAGAAGGCTGCTGTTCCTAGTCCTGCCATGACAGTCTGAATCAAGACCTCTTGCCATGAGGTGGACGGTGTTGAGAACATGCCTGATAATTGTTCCGCAAAGGGGAGAAGGGAAATCATGGCAAGAACACCGACAGAGATAGACAGACAAGTGGAGACCCCTGACAGCATCAGGGCCAGACCACTATAGTAGTTGTTCTGGGTGAATTCACGGATAGCATTAACAAAGTAGGCTCCAGGAATCAAAATCATCAGGGCTCCTAGGATGATAACGCTACGATGCTGCCCGATACCCAGATAATAGAGAATATTAGCTGATAGAGCGGCAATGGCACTAGAGAGAATAATCTGCAAGAAACTAGTATGAATAAAACGGGAAAAGAGCTGCATACCAATCCCCACAAAAAGTCCCGATATAGCCGCAGCAGTACCATCAATCAAGCCACTTCCAAGAGCTAGCGAGAAGCTCCCAGCACCAATGACACAGGCTATAATATCCTCTAAAGGACGATAGAAAGTCTTCTGCTCAATGGTTTTCAGCTTTTGGAAAATGATAGAAACGGGCTGATTTGGCTGTTCTGCCAGTTCACGAGACAGGCGGTTAACCTCCTCTAGTTTTCCTAGATGAATAGAAGGAACTGAGGTAGCTAGAACACGAGACTCCTTAAGACCTGAGCGGTTGAGTCCGGAAATCATAACTCCTCGATTGACCACGTAAGTGGAGAAGTCTCTGATGCCAAGAGACTTGGCCATATGCCCCATGGTGTCTTCGATACGGTAAATCTCGGCACCGCTCTCCATAAGAACTCGCCCTGCCTGAAGGATGGCATCCATTTCGTTTTGCGTCTCTGTTTCATTTGGAAAATCGATAGTCATGTAACCGCTCCTTATCGCTTTAGTAGCCATTTCATTATAAGCTTTGAGAAGCCGTTTTTCAATGACTTTGGTGCCTAAAGTGAATCTTTTTATGAGATTTTTCTTCTACTTAATAATATATTTTAGGAAAATGACGGTCTTCCTTTTTAACTTGCTACGGCTGGAGGCAAGTGCTACAATTGAATTATAAGTTGTATGCGTTTACACGTTGTTGCTTTTCCTCTTCTAAAATGATTGAAAACTTGTATTTATAAGGGAAAATTGATTTGAGATGGAAGTACATTGAAGTGTAAATAGATGATCCCTTTGAAAAGGAGGAAATTCCATGAAAAAAATTATCAATAAACCTGAAAATATTGTTACTGAGATGTTAGATGGCTTGGCTTATGTTCACAATGATCTGGTTCATAGAGTTGAAGGTTTTGATATCATTGCAAGAAATGAGCAGGTTGCTGGTCAGGTAGGTCTTATTTCTGGTGGTGGAAGTGGTCATGAGCCAGCTCATGCTGGTTTTGTAGGTGATGGTATGCTTTCGGCAGCCATCGCAGGTGCAGTATTCACATCACCAACGCCTGATCAAATTTTGGAAGCAATCAAGGAAGCGGACCAGGGAGCCGGTGTCTTCATGGTTGTTAAAAATTACTCTGGCGACATCATGAATTTCGAGATGGCTCAAGAATTGGCTGAGATGGAAGGTATCGAGGTTGCTAGTGTTGTTGTGGACGACGATATTGCTGTGGAAAATAGCCTCTATACACAAGGTCGTCGCGGGGTTGCTGGTACTATTTTTGTTCACAAAATCCTAGGTCATGCGGCTCGTGAAGGTAAGTCTCTGGCTGAAATCAAAGATTTGGCTGACAAGATTGTTCCTAATATTCACACCATTGGTTTGGCCCTTAGCGGTGCGACGGTTCCTGAGGTTGGTAAGCCTGGTTTTGTTCTAGCTGAGGATGAAATTGAATATGGTATTAGTATTCATGGTGAGCCAGGCTATCGTAAGGAGTCTATGCAGCCATCTCGCCAGTTAGCAGAAGAATTAACTGGTAAGCTTCTTGAATCCTTTGATGCTAAGTCTGGTGATCGCTATGCTCTTCTCATCAATGGTATGGGGGCAACGCCACTCATGGAGCAATATGTCTTTGCCAATGATGTTGCAAGTCTTCTTAGAGACGCGGGTCTAGAAGTGATCTATAGAAAACTAGGAAACTACATGACTTCTATTGATATGGCAGGTCTTTCACTAACTCTTATGAAGATTGAAGATGACGCTTGGCTTGAGGCTCTAGAAAGTCCTGTTAAGACTATCGCATGGTAAGAATGACAAAAACTAGAAATCGGGTATATTATGGATAAAATAGTTGCAGTAAAATGGATGCAAGTCTTTAATCAAAAAGTTGAAGCAGAAAAAGATCACTTATCTGAGTTAGATGGTCCTATCGGAGATGGTGATCACGGGGCTAACTTGGCGCGTGGTATGGCAGCAGCCGTTGAAGCTATTAACACATCAGACCCTCAAAGTACGGCAGATGTTCTAAAGACGGTATCAATGGCTCTGATAAGCAAGGTTGGTGGGGCTTCTGGTCCGCTCTATGGCTCTGCCTTTATGGGGATGATGAAGGCTGAGCAGGCTGGTCAAGATTTAGCAGGTGTCCTTGAGGCAGGTGCCGATATGATTGAAAAACGAGGCCATGCTCAAGTTGGCGAAAAAACCATGATTGATGTCTGGCGCCCAATTATTGAAGCAGTTAAACGAGATCAATTAACGAATGAAGTCATCGATCAAGCAGTTCTTTCAACGAAGGATGTTGTTGCTACCAAGGGACGTGCCTCTTATGTAGGTGAGCGTTCTATTGGTCACATTGACCCAGGCTCTTATTCGTCTGGGCTACTCTTCAAAGCCTTGCTAGAAGCGGAGGGCTAGGACATGTCGGAACTTGGAATTGTGATTGTATCCCACTCCGCTGATATTGCCAAGGGATTGGTGAGTCTGATTCGTGAAGTTGCACCAAATATTCCTTTGACAGCTACAGGCGGTCTTGAAGATGGTGGACTGGGATCTAGTTTTGACCATGTTCAAGTAGCAGTAGATAGTCAGCCTGCTAAACGTCTCTTGGCCTTTTACGACCTAGGCAGTGCTCGTATGAACTTGGAAATGCTTGAGGAATTTTCAGAAAAGGATATTCTCATTCAACATGTCCCCCTTATTGAGGGGGCCTACACGGCTTCAGCCCTTCTTCAAGCAGGAGCGAGTGAGGTTGAAATCTTATCTCAGGTAAATGAATTAACCATTCAAAAATAAAGAAAGTTACACTATGGAAAATCAAATCAAGTATAGGTGGGCCAGTCTTGGGACTGGTGTTATCGCAAATGAGTTGGCACAGGCTTTAGAGGCCCTAGGTGGTAAACTCTATTCCGTTGCAAATCGTACCTATGACAAGGGAGTGGCCTTTGCTGAGAAATATGGAATCGAAAAGGTTTATGAAGAGATTGATCAAGTCTTTGAAGACCCTGAAGTGGATATTATCTACATTTCAACGCCGCACAATACGCATATCAATTTTCTTCGCAAGGCACTCGCAGCGGGCAAACATGTCCTCTGTGAAAAATCTATCACCTTAAACAGTGAAGAATTGGCAGAAGCTATCCAACTCGCCGAAGAAAACCATGTCAAACTGGCAGAAGCCATGACCATTTTCCATATGCCTATCTATCGAAGACTCTCTGAAATCGTGGAAAGTGGTAAGCTAGGGCCTCTCAAGGTTATCCAGATGAACTTTGGTTCCTATAAAGAATATGACATGACCAACCGCTTTTTTAATCGTAACTTGGCTGGTGGAGCTTTGCTTGATATCGGTGTCTATGCTCTTTCCTTTGTACGTTGGTTTATGACGTCACAACCGACAGAAATGGTTTCACAGGTTAAATTAGCTCCGACTGGTGTTGATGAGCAAGCGGGTATTCTCCTTACCAATGCAGAAGGAGAAATGGCGACGGTGACCCTAAGTCTCCATGCCAAACAACCTAAACGTGGCACCATTGCTTATGATAAGGGTTATATCGAAATTTACGAGTATCCACGTGGGCAAAAGGCAGTCATCACCTATACGGAAGATGGCTCACAAGAAGTCATCGAGGTAGGAGAAACTGCCAAAGCCCTCCAGTATGAGGTCCTAGACATGGAGGCAGCCGTCTCAGGTCAAGAAAATCATCTTTATCTCAACTATAGCCAAGATGTTATGGAGCTCATGACCCAACTCCGCAAAGATTGGGGCTTGGTCTACCTAGAAGAAGAATAGTAGCTTACCGACTCACTCAAAAAGACTCAGTTTTTGCTGAGTCTTTTTAACTTATTTAAAACTAAAGCCCTCATAAACGAGCTCAGCCTTTGGATTGTTTGCCGTAAAGGTTTTAGCAAATGCTTCCATCATTTTTACTGGAGCACACATAAAGACAGTTGTGTCATCAGTGAGAGGATAGTCAGTGAAGTCCAGATAACCATCCACTTGACTATTGACAGTGTGAAGTTTGAAATGTTTATTTTTCGCAGCATATGCAGTCAACATCTCCAGATAGACAGCGTTCTGCTCACCTGTATAGGCGTAGTAGAAGTCGATATCCCTATCAAGGACAGGATTTTCACGGATATAGGAAATGAAAGGGGTGATGCCGATACCACCTGCAATCCAAACTTGTTTGTCACGACCTTGATCTAGCAACATGTGACCATAGGCGCGGTCGATAGCTACCGGGCTTCCGACTCTGAGCTTCTTGTAGATTTGTTTGGTATGATCACCTGAAGCCTTAACGGTAAAATAGATAATATTGCCATGTCCACCTGAGATAGAGAAAGGGTGAGGTGCCTTCTCAAAACCAGCTTGAAGTATCTTAATAAAGGTAAATTGACCAAATTGATAATCCATTGGACGTGTTAGCCTAATAGCTATTTCTGTTGTGTCATGGTTAATACGTTTTAAGCCCACAATTTTCCCACGATTTTTAAAACCAATAATTTGGTAGAGGAAGATGATATAAAATCCTGAGCTTAAACCAAGAATAGCGAAGCCCCCCACTACAAATGATAAGAGACTTGGCTTAGTCAATACTTGTCCTAAAATCAAGTAGACATGGGAGAGACCAAAAATATAGGCTAAGTACACCAAACGATGAAGCCAACGCCAAGTTTCATATTTGAGAGTTTTGCCAAGAAAGACCAGAACCACAATAGCCAAGAAAGTATAAATACCAAGGTTTCCTAACTGAGCAGCCAGACGGGAACCCCATAGACTCCCCATACCGATGTTGTGGAAAACAAGGAGAACAACTGATAAGATGGCAAGAAATTTGTGGACAGTGTACATTCTCTCAATTCCGTTAAAGACTTTTTCTAAAACTCGTGATCGTGTTGCCAACATAAAAGTCCATGATAAGGTTGTTAAAGCTAGACCAGGAGCGACTAAGTTTGTCATGCCCCTTGCTAGCCAGGCGTATACCGTCAGAACAACACTTATGGTTAGTAGGAGAATTCCTTTATATGATTTCATGTAACCTTCTTTCTATTATTTCCATTATCGTCAATTAGTTGTAACTGATATCGTTACATTATATCTTGTAATAGATTTTCTGTCAAAAATAATTAATTTTTTGAAAAAAGCTGACAGTGATATAGTAATCAAGGTATCCAATACTTTTTGAAAAGGTACAATGATTGTCAAGAAACGTTGATTTAATAGTCGATTATCTTGTGAAAGCGTTTCTAAAAGTGTATACTATAAGTAGAAGATAGGAAGAGGAGATGATTAGTGGCTAGTATTACAATAGAAGCTAGTAAGGTGGCTAGAAAGAGTCCCATTCGAGTAGACACTAGTCTTGTCGGGACGGTTTCTGGTGTGGAAGCAGTAACTGTTTCCCTACCGTCATCAAAAGCTCGTTTGAGTGTTGGTAAAATGGGTTACAAGTCCAATACTATTACTGTGGAGGATGGACAAACTGTTCGGGTTACTAGCAATTTTCTAAATCGTTTGATAGCGATAGCTCCATTGCTTCTCTACCTTTTTGGAGGTCGTTATCTCCCGCTTGTTGCTTTCCTATCTACTATAGTTTTGCTTTTTAGCTTACCTTTTCTCAAGTTAGAAATCGTAGGCTGATTAGAATCGGGGGTGGCTTAGCCCTCTGTTTGATTCCTTTAACTCACTTTTTCATAATAATGCTAGGCCACTCCCTTTTTATTAGGAACGGGTTGAGACGAAAAATTAGTTATCAAAAAGGGAACTCGATAGAGTTTCCCTTTTTTCTTTATCAAGCTAAAGTCATTTTTAAAAGACCCTAGTTATTAAAACTGAGGTCTTTGATGTATATAGTCAGTTATCACTTACGGTACAATTTGTCGTATTGATAGTAAGGATCGAATGTGACATTGATACCAAGCTTACGGAGAACATTTTTATCTTCATCAGTAAGGATGATTGTTGAGTGAGCTTCAGAACCCTTAAGGTTACCAAGTTCCTCCATGGCACGCGCCGCATCCGCATTGTTGGCAGCTGTAATGGCCAAGGCAATGAGGATTTCGTTAGAGTGGAGACGAGGATTACGACTACCCAGATGGTCAATTTTCAGACCTTGGATAGGTTTAACCACTTCAGGTTCGATAAGTTTAGTATCCTTATCAATACCTGCAGAAGTTTTGATAGCATTAATCAAAGCTGCAGCTGTTGGACCAAAGAGTTCTGAATTTTTACCAGTGACGATTTGGCCATTTGGCAATTCGAGGGCAAGAGCAGAACCACCTGTTTCTTCAGCCTTAGCACGTGCTGCAACGACCACTTGGCGATCTTCAGGAGTGATACCAAGATCGTTCATTAGCAATTCAATCTTCTTGACAGCAGTCTCAGGAACACGTTCATTTTTGAAATCAAGTACAGTTTGATAGTAGCGACGGATGATTTCTTGTTTAGAAGCTTCTTTGGCAGCCTCATCATCTGTAATGGCAAAACCAACCATGTTAACACCCATATCTGTAGGTGAAGCGTAAGGTGACTCACCAAGAATACGTTCAAGCATACGTTTAAGGACTGGGAAAATCTCGATGTCACGGTTGTAGTTTACTGTAGTTTTGCCATAAGTTTCCAAGTGGAATGGGTCGATCATATTGACATCATCAAGGTCTGCAGTGGCAGCTTCATAGGCTAAGTTAACTGGGTGATGAAGCGGCAGATTCCAAACTGGGAAGGTTTCAAATTTAGCATAACCTGACTTGATACCATTGATTTGGTCGTGGTACATGTTAGACATACATGTTGCCAATTTACCAGAACCAGGACCAGGAGCAGTAACGACGATAAGGTTACGGCTAGTCTTGATATAGTCGTTTTTCCCCATACCTTCAGGAGAAATGATATGGTTCATATCCGTTGGATAGCCCTTGATAGGGTAGTGGATGTAAGATGTGATACCATTTTTTTCCAGTTGGTTACGGAAGGCATCAGCCGCAGGTTGACCTGAATACTGCGTAATAACAACGGAACCTACATAGATATTGAGCTCGTTGAATTTATCAATCAGACGAAGGACCTCTTGATCGTAGGAAATGCCAAGGTCACCACGAGCCTTAGAATGCTCGATATTGCTAGCATTGATGGCGATAACCACTTCGACTTGTTCTTTAAGCTCTTGAAGGAGCTTGATTTTATTGTCAGGTTCATAACCGGGAAGGACGCGGGCAGCGTGGAAATCCTCCAACATCTTTCCACCAAACTCCAAGTAGAGCTTACCGTCAAACTGGTGAATACGCTCCAAAATATGGTCGCGTTGTAGATTCAAATACTGTTCAGAACTAAAAGCTTGTTTCTTCATAAATAAAAATACCTCTGAGAAAAATTATATCAAATGCCGAAGGTAAATGCTATTAGCGAAGGACGATTTATTAGAGAAAAAGAGGTGAAGGTCAATCATGAAACGTATTTTTTATGATAGTCCTTTAAAGTTATTATTTAATTGGGGTTATCATCTCAGCAGTTAGATTTTTAGATAACAATCACTTTAGAGTATTTAATTTCATAAAGGTTTCATATTTGTCGTCTATAATTAGGATAAGAAAAATGAAAGAGTCCTCATTTATCTTTGGTGTAGCTGAGGGCTAATGTCTTAAATGGAGGTGGAAGATGGTTCTCTTACAACAGGCAGTTGCTTATATTTTCCGCAAAAAAACGCGGAATTTTATCCTTTTTCTTATTTTATTTTTGATATTATCTTGCTTGTATTTTTGTTTCTCTCTTATGCAAGTTGGTGGAGGAATGGAGGCACAAATCAGGAAGTCAAGTGGGGCAAGTTTTGCTCTGGTAAGTAAAGAAAGAGGCAGTGCATTTTCCTGGAAAGAGGGGGAAAAGATTAGTCATCTATCTGATGTGATGACAACGATACCTGAATATATAAGCCCAGTACGACTAATCGATAAGAAGGTCGTTACAGGAAAACAAACGGTGGAACGTGATGATCTTGATAATAAGGATAATCAAGCCTTGGGAGCCACTTTTACTAAGGAAACAGCCCAAAGTGTTGATTTTAGGAGTGGTGCTTTTCAACTCCTTAAGGGGAAGTACATATCTGCTAAAGGGCAAATTATGATTCATGAATCGCTTGCTAGGAAAAATAAACTAAGCGTCGGAGACAAGCTGACCTTGTCCAATTTTCAGGTGACTGAAAATGGAGCTAAGAAAATGACCTTTGATATCGTTGGTATTTTTTCTGGTAAGAAAGAGGAGACATTTACTGGAATGTCCTCAGATTTAAGTGAAAATCAAATCTTCCTCCATTATGACGATGCTAGCCAACTGCTTGATTTGACTGATAAGTTAGTGACAAAATTATCCTTTGGTATTAAGAATCCAGATAGAATCAATCAAGTCATTAAACAAGTGGAACACTTAGATATTGATTGGAACCGTCTACGTTTAGACGAGGACCGTAAGGCTTTTGACTCCTTGAAGGAATCGTCTCAAGCGCTACAAGGAATCGTCAGAACGATGATGATTAGTTTAATTGTTACAGGAGCAGGAATCCTATCATTTTTAATGGCACTATGGACGCGTGAGCGAAATCATGAGATAGGTATTCTTTTAGCAATTGGGAAGAGCAAGGGACGCATTTTTGCTCAATTTCTTATGGAGATATTGTTGGTGTCCCTTATGTCTTTGCTACCCGCCCTTGCTATTGGACGGCTACTAAGTCGACTGTTTTTACAAGAATTTATAGGACAGCAAGGACAGCAGCAGGCTCTTCGGTTATTAGATCAAATTCCTCAGGGACTACCTTTAGGCCAATCTTATCTAAGTCTTCTAGTCTTGGTAATGTTATCGCTCGGTGTCACAACAGGTCTCATTTGGCGCAAAACTCCAAAAGAAATCTTATCTAATATGAGTTAAGGAGAAAGGAACACTATGTTAGAACTCAAAGATGTTACGTATAGTTATCAAAATAAAAGTGAAGCTATCCTCTCGAAGGTGAATTATAGTTTCGAGAAAGGTAAATTTTATAGTATTATTGGGCAATCTGGAGCGGGAAAATCGACCTTGCTTTCCCTTTTGGCAGGCCTTGATTATCCCAAGAAGGGGCAGGTCTTGTTTAACGGAGAAAATATCAAGAAAAAAGGCTCTAGTTATCATCGTAGACACCATGTTGCGCTTGTTTTTCAAAATTACAATCTCATTGATTATCTTACACCTTTAGAAAATGTACGACTTGTTAATAAAAATGCCGATAAGAAGATACTTTCTGAATTGGGATTAGATGAAAAACAAATTAATCGAAATGTCCTACAACTTTCAGGTGGACAACAACAACGTGTAGCTATTGCGCGGGCTTTGGTTTCAGAGGCTCCAATTATCTTAGCAGATGAACCGACAGGAAATCTAGACGAGGAAACTGCCAAGGATATTATTGCTATCCTTAAAAGAATGGCCTTAGATCGCCAAAAATGTGTCATAGTTGTAACGCACAGTAAGGAAGTTGCTCAAGCATCTGATGTGGTTTTAGAGTTGAAGAAGAAACAACTCATAGAAAAGAAAAAATAAAGAAAGGACTCTTATGTTTCGAAACGCTTTTGCATATATTACACGAAAATGGTCAAAGTCACTATTACTGTTAATTATTATTCTTTTGATGAGTACTCTTAGTTTGTTAGGACTTGCTATGCGAAGTGCAACCCAAGAAGCTGCATCCAAGAGTCTAGGGTCAATTACCAATAGTTTTTCAATGCAGATTAATCGTAACACGAATCCTGGAACTCCTCGAGGGGCTGGAAATCTTAAGGGAGAAGATATTAAAAAGATTAGTGAGACTAAAGGGATTGTTTCGACTATAAAACGGATAAATGGTATTGGTGATTTACTAGATCATGAGATTATCGAAACAGAGCAAACGCTACAAAATCAGTCGCCAGAACGTGCTAAAAATTTTAAGTCTACCCTGATGTTGACAGGAGTCAATGACTCATCAAAAGAAGATAAATTTGTTTCAGGTGCATATAAACTAGTTGAAGGAGAACATCTAACCGATAAGGATCATAATCAAATCTTGATGCACGAAGCTTTAGCTAAAAAGAATGGTCTTAATGTAGGAGATAAAGTAAAGCTTAAATCTAATCTCTATGATGCTGATAACGAAAAAAGGGCTGATGAAACAGTAGAAGTGACTATCAAAGGTTTATTTTCTGGTCAAAATAAAGCAGCCGTTACCTATGCTCAGGAGTTGTATGAAAACACCCTCATCACTGATCTAGACACAGTAGCAAAACTCTATGGTAATGCTGTAGAAACTGCTACTTATGAGGATGCCACTTTCTTTGCTAAAGGCGATCAAAATCTTGATTCCTTGATAGCAAAGATTAAAAAGTTGAATATTAACTGGTCCCTCTACGATCTTGTTAAGAGCTCGTCAAACTACCCTGCTTTACAGAAATCTATTCTTGGGATGTATCGTGTGGCAAACCGTATGTTTATTGGAAGTCTCATTTTTACAAGTTTATTGCTAACCCTTCTGTTAATTTTATGGTTAAATGCTCGTCGTAGAGAAGTTGGTATCTTTTTGGCCTTGGGACTTAAAAAGACACAGGTTGCGGGTCAATTTTTAATAGAATTGCTGATGATTGCTTTACCAGCCTTTCTTTTGTCATATGGTTTAGCTAGTTTCTTTGCCGAAAAAGTTGGTAATACAGTCCTTTCCAATGTAACAGAAGGTATCAATAAGCAAATGACCAAAGAATCTCTAGCTGCAAATCTTGGTGGAGGGGCTGAGGCAGAAAGCTTCAGTAAGACTCTAACTCAGATTCACATGACAGTCCAACCTAAGCAACTTTTGGTAGTCATTCTAGTCGGTGGATTTATTTTAAGCTTAGTATCCTTGATTTCTTCTCGCTGGCTTCTTCACAAGAAACCCAAGGACCTCTTAGTTGATGTTGAATGATAAGTTTGCTGCATCTATAAAAAACGGTATAATGGAAGAAAGAGACCATATATAGATTAAAAAGGATAATGTATGAAGATACTAATCGTAGAGGATGAAGTCCTGATTCGAGAAGGGATGAGCGACTATCTCATGGAATGTGGCCATGAGGTCTTTGAAGCAGGTGATGGCCATGAGGCCCTGGACCTCTTTTACAGGGAGATGCCAGATCTTGTCTTGCTGGATATCCAGCTCCCAATCCTCAATGGTCTGGAAGTCCTCAAGACTATCCGAAAGACTAGCTCGGTCCCTGTTTTGATGCTGACGGCCTTCCATGACGAGGACTATAAGTTGACAGCCTTTGGAGAGTTGGCAGATGGCTATCTGGAAAAGCCCTTCTCCTTGTCTCTATTGAGAGTCCGTATCGAAGCTATTTTTAAAAAGCTCCAACCTTCCCGGGTTTTCACATATGGAGATGTGCGGGTGGATTTTGAGAGTTATACCGCCAGCCTAGCTGGGCAAGCTATTTCCATGAACGCCAAGGAGTTGGAAATCTTGGAATACCTCCTCCAGCATGAGGGGAAGGCCAGGACCCGCTCTCAGATCCTCGATGCCGTCTGGAAGGAGACGGAGGAGATTCCTTTTGACCGGGTGATCGATGTCTATATCAAGGAACTACGAAAAAAACTAGAGCTGGACTGTATCGTTACGGTACGCAATGTCGGCTATAAATTGGAGAGACCATGACCAAACGGAGTATCTTTGCAAAGATCTTTCTGATCACCTTTGCCCTTTTTAGTAGCTTAGTCATCCTTCTACATGCTTCGGTTTACTTTATTTTTCCATCGACCTATATCGAGTCGCAACGTCAGACGATTTTGAAGAAATCGCAAGTCTTGGCTGACAGTTTTCAAGGTCAGGAAGTGGGCACCATTGAGACGGTTATTGCCCTCTATTCTAAGACTAATGATATCAAGGTCTATATTAAGGGCAAGGAAAAACAAAATTCATTAGAAGTCAAGGATGACCTCCTCCTCAATCCATCTAGCCAGAATAATTCCCTGGTCATCGAAGAGCGAAAAATTCAGACTAAAGAAGGACAAGACTTAACCTTGCAATTTTTAGCGACCGTCGATTCGCAAAAGGAAGCGCGAGATATCAGTCTGGGCTTTCTTCCCTATACACTCCTTGCTTCTTTTGTTCTGTCGTTGATTGCATCCTATCTCTATGCCCGCATGATTTCTGCTCCAATCCTTGAGATCAAGCGGATGACCAAGCGGATGAAGCGCCTGGATCGGACAGCCAGTCTCCCCATTGACTCGCAGGATGAGATCGGCGTCCTCAAGCAACACATCAACGACCTCTATCACCACCTTTTAGAAGTGATCGACAATCTAGAGCAGCAGAAACAGGAAAATCTGAAGTTGGAGCAGATGAAGGTCGAATTTCTAAGAGGGGCTTCGCATGAACTCAAGACGCCTCTAGCTAGCTTGAAAATTATCCTAGAAAATATGCGAGATAATATTGGTCGCTACAAGGATCGAGACCGCTATCTATCGGTTTCCCTCGATATCGTCGATGAGATGAACCAGATCGTCCTGGAAATCTTGTCCCTATCTTCTGTTCAAGAATTAGGTGATGATAAGGAGTGGATTCAGTTAGATGATGTGGTAAATCGCATACTCACTCAAAATCAAGTGTTGGTTGAGAATCGCTTTCTATCAATTGACAATTATCTTCCGGCAACTAGTATTTTCATGAATTTAGCTATTTTGAAACTAGTTCTCTCAAATATCATCAGTAATGCTGTCAAGCATTCTGATGAGGGGGGAGTGGTTCGAATAGGTTTAGAAAATGGAGGAACCGATTTTGTCATTGAAAATACAATTGTATCTAAAGAAAATACTTCAACTAAAGCTCAATCTAAGAAAGAAGGAGGATTAGGACTTTTTGTGGTCAAATACCTTCTAGAACATGAGGAACTTAGCTATAGATTTGAGGAAAGTCCTACGGGGAGGCGCTTTGTTATGGTTTTGCCCAAAAAGTAAAAAGTGACGGTTAAGGCATTAACTGTCATTTTTTGTATTAAGATTAGTAAATGCTAACTTTACATTTCAATTCTATTATTTCTCAACATTACCAAAAATTTAAGTAGTCTGGAGTATAGGTCATTGAAATGTTTTAAACAATGAAAGAGAACGCTTGCATAAATTCTGGAAAAACGTAAAATAGAACTGTCAGACTCAGGATGATAATAAATACTAGGAGTAGAATCATGCAAAAACATTGGTGGCATAAAGCTACGATTTATCAAATTTACCCTAAATCTTTTATGGACAAGAACGGTGATGGTATCGGTGATCTCAAGGGGATTACCAGTAAGTTAGACTACTTGCAAAAGCTTGGAATAACAGCCCTATGGCTTTCGCCTGTCTATGACAGTCCGATGGATGACAATGGCTACGATATCGCTAACTATGAGGCTATTGCAGATATTTTTGGAGACATGAGTGACATGGATGAACTTTTGGTGGAAGCCAAAAAGCGTGATATCCGAATTATCATGGATTTGGTGGTTAACCATACGTCTGATGAGCATGCATGGTTCATCGAAGCGCGTGAAAATCCAGAAAGTCTTGAACGAGATTTCTACATCTGGCGAGACAAACCTAATGAGTTAGTGTCTATCTTTGGTGGATCCGCATGGGAATATGATGAGACATCAGGCCAATATTATCTGCATTTCTTTAGTAAGAAACAGCCAGACCTCAATTGGGAAAATCCACAGTTGCGCCAGAAAGTTTATGACATGATGAATTTCTGGATTGATAAGGGAATCGGTGGTTTCCGCATGGATGTGATTGATATGATTGGTAAGATCCCAGATCAACTGATTGATACAAATGGTCCAAAACTTCACGATTATATCAAGGAGATGAACCAGGCAAGCTTTGGAAAGCACGACCTTCTAACCGTTGGTGAAACTTGGGGAGCAACACCTGAAATTGCTAAACAGTATTCAAATCCAGATAATCAAGAACTTTCCATGGTTTTCCAGTTTGAACATATTGGACTTCAGCATAAGCCAGATAGCCCTAAATGGGAGTATGAGAAGGAGTTGGATGTTTCAGCACTTAAGGCTATTTTTAATAAATGGCAAACGGAATTAGAGTTGGGACAAGGGTGGAACTCACTATTTTGGAACAACCATGACCTGCCTCGTGTTCTCTCAATGTGGGGTGATACTGGTGTCTATCGTGAGAAGTCAGCCAAGGCCTTGGCCATTCTCCTACATCTCATGCGTGGGACACCTTATATCTATCAGGGCGAAGAAATAGGCATGACCAATTATCCTTTTAAAACTTTGGAAGAATTGAATGACATTGAATCTCTCAACTATACCAAAGAAGCTCTCGAAAAAGGGGCATCACTAGAAGTTATCATGGACCAAATCCGTCAGGTGGGTCGTGACAATGCTCGAACACCAATGCAATGGGATACGTCTAAAAATGCTGGATTTAGCTCAGCAGAACAAACATGGCTAGCTGTTAATCCTAACTATAAGGCTATCAATGTTGCCTCAGCCCTTGCCAATCCAGACTCGATTTTTTATACCTATCAGAAACTGGTTGAGCTTCGCAAAACACAGGATTGGTTGGTAGATGCTGACTTTGAACTCTTGGAGACAACTGACAAAGTATTTGCTTATATTCGAAAAACCAAAGATAGCAGCTATCTAATTGCAGTTAATCTATCAGACCAAGAACAAATTTTTGATTATAATTTTGATGTCGAAGAAGTCGTCATCTCAAATACCGAAGTGAAACCAATCTCAGACCAAGGTAAACTCCAAGCCTGGGATGCCTTTTGTGTCAAGTTGAAGAAATAGAAAGAATAATGGTTGTCAACTAACTGTTGGCGACCATTTTTTCTCTTCTTTTCCCTTACTTAAATCACGTTAGTCCCATGGACTAAAATTATGTTATAATAATAGAAAAATAAGAAAAGGTAAATTTTATGGCAATATTAGTATTAGGTGGAGCTGGTTATATCGGTTCTCACATGGTGGACCGTTTGGTTGAAGCGGGGCAAGAAAAAGTCGTTGTCGTGGATAACTTGGTGACTGGTCACCGTGCGGCAGTTCATCCAGACGCTGTATTCTACGAGGGAGATTTAGCAGATCAGGACTTTATGCGTAATGTCTTTAAGGAAAACCCTGATGTCGATGCCGTTATTCACTTTGCGGCCTACTCACTTGTGGCTGAGTCTATGGAAAAACCACTCAAATATTTCGACAATAACACTGCTGGTATGGTGAAGCTACTTGAAGTCATGAACGAATGCGGTGTCAAATACATTGTCTTCTCATCAACAGCTGCAACTTATGGTATTCCTGAGGAAATTCCTATCCTTGAGACAACACCGCAAAATCCTATCAACCCATATGGTGAAAGTAAGTTGATGATGGAAACTATTATGAAGTGGTCAGACCAAGCCTACGGCATCAAGTATGTCCCTCTTCGTTACTTTAATGTAGCGGGGGCTAAGCCTGACGGTTCTATCGGTGAGGACCATGGTCCTGAAACCCACCTCTTGCCAATTATTCTACAAGTGGCTCAAGGTGTTCGTGAAAAAATCATGATCTTTGGGGATGACTACAATACTCCTGATGGTACAAATGTTCGTGACTACGTTCACCCATTTGACTTGGCTGATGCTCACCTCCTTGCTGTTGAATATCTTCGTAAAGGTAATGAATCTACAGCCTTCAACCTAGGCTCTTCAACAGGATTTTCAAATCTGCAAATCCTTGAAGCAGCTCGCAAGGTAACAGGTAAGGAGATTCCAGCTGAGAAAGCTGATCGTCGTCCTGGTGATCCAGATACATTGATTGCCTCTTCTGAAAAGGCTCGTACGGTACTTGGCTGGAAACCACAATTTGACAATATCGAAAAAATCATCGCAAGTGCTTGGGCATGGCATTCTAGCCATCCAAAAGGGTACGATGATCGAGGATAATTAAAATAATAAACAAAGGGTCAAAGAGTATATATAATTGTTGTACTCTTTGTTTTTTGAGGAAATAATATGAAAATAAGCTGCGAAATTATTGGAAAAGTTGATTCAGGCGATGTCAGTAAAATTTCAATGGAAAATAATAATGGTGTTGTCATTTCCACACTCACAACAGGTGCTACACTTCAGGAGTTTTTGGTTCCAACGGAAACTGGTGCTCTTAAAAATATAGTACTTGGTTTCAGTGATTACGAGGATTACTATAAGAATAATTTATGTGCCTGCCAGTCCATTGGTAGGGTTGCTGGAAGAATTGGGAAAGCTTCGTATACTCATAATATGGTTCTTTATAGCCTTCCTAAGAATGAGGGAGAAAACTGCTTACATGGCGGTCCAAAAGGAATGCAGGTTCAAAATTGGAACTATGTCACAAACCTGAATGATGAATATGTTGAGACAAAATTTATTAGAAGACTTTATTCAAGTGTGGATGGCTTTCCTGGTGATGTGACAGTCTCTATTAGTTATAGACTTAACAATAATAACCGCTTAACAATACTCTTTGAAGCCTTCGATGTTACAGAGTCAACAGTCTTTAATCCGACGAACCATGTTTACTTTAATCTTAGCGACAAACAGGATTTATCAAGTCATGAGTTACAAATCTATTCAGACTATCGTTTAGAGTTGGATTCTGAGTTAATTCCAACAGGACAAAAAATTAATGTAGATGGAACGAATTATGATTTTAGAAAGACAACTGACTTGCTACCTCGAATTGAAGCAAATAATGGTTTTGATGATGCCTTTGTAGTTGGAGGGGAAACTTGTGATCATGTGAAAGAAGTAGCTATTTTGCATGACAAAGAAAGCGGAGATGGTATTGAAATCTTCTCAAACAGAAATGGTTTAGTCATTTTTACGATGG
>OFDA01000345.1_pt1 | contig 18138 bp, 17 predicted proteins | sample 1520921 | NCBI WGS metagenome assembly OFDA01 (sample SAMEA2699028, study PRJEB24076) | metagenome
CTGCGACCGTTCGCTTAGAAGGCGAATGCTCTATCCAGCTGAGCTATGGGACCAAGCATACTTCATTTTAGCAGAAAAAGGAGGGAGCGTCAAGGTTATTTATGGTAAGGACTACCTTGTCGAATCATGAAGGCTCGATAGATTTGCTCCACTAATACCAATTTCATCAACTGATGAGGAAGTGTTAGTTGACCAAAGCTCATTAATAAATTACCTCTTTTTTTTACTTCAGGAGACAAACCAAGACTTCCTCCAACCACAAAGGTAAGATTTGAATACCCTGAAGTCATCATCTGGTCGATCGTTTGACTAAATTTTTCTGAAGGAAATTGTTTACCTTCGATAGCTAATACAATGACATATTCCTTATCTGAAATTTTAGAAAGGATTCGTTTTCCTTCTTTTTCAAGGATCTGTTGATTTTCAAGTTCACTTGCCCGATCAGGAGTTTTTTCATCAATTAATTCAATTTGTTCTACTTTTGCAAACCGTCCTAGTCGCTTTAGATACTCAGCAATTCCATCTTTTAAGTATTTTTCTTTTAGTTTTCCAACGGTTATTAATTTAATTTTCATCCTTCTATTGTAGCATATTTCTAGTCTTCCACAAATAATTCACAGAAACTACAAAGAAAGCTATTCTATAAATACCTGTCTATAGCTGTTATTACACTCATTTCTACAAGTTATCCACATTTTGTGGATAACTTTATTTATTTAAGTTATAATTAAGAAAGTTTTTCTATACTCTAGACAATTTGATAGCCTTAGGAGGAAAATATGAAATCTTCATCCCATTTACTAAAAAAAATTGGGACTTTATCCCTCATTTTTGTAGTCGGTTTTCTTGGTGGGATTCTTGGAACAGTTTTAACATTACAAGTATCTCATTCATCAAATGCAACGACTGAAAGCAAACAAGTACGCTCCACTACTGTAAAGACAGCCTATAAAAATACAACCTCAACAAGCCAAGCTGTTGATAAAGTAAAAAATGCAGTGGTATCTGTAATCACCTATGCAGATTCTTCAAATCAAGATTTATTTACAAATGATGAACATTCAGATTCTCAAATCTCCAGTGAAGGATCAGGAGTGATTTATAAAAAGGATGGAAAATATGCCTATCTTGTGACCAATACCCATGTTATTAGTGGTGCTAAAAAAGTAGATATCTTATTAGCGGATGGCAATAAAGTTCCTGGAGAAGTTGTTGGTTCCGATGTCTATTCCGATATTGCTGTTGTCAGAATTAGTGCAGATAAAGCCAAAGATGTCGCTGAATTTGGGGATTCAAACCAGTTAACTGTTGGTGAGACTGCTATAGCTATTGGAAGCCCCCTAGGGACGGATTATGCAAACTCTGTTACCCAAGGAATTATTTCAAGTCAAGGTCGAAATGTTAATTTAAAAGCTGACAATGGACAAAATATCTCTACACGTGCCTTGCAAACAGATGCTGCTATCAATCCAGGTAACTCAGGAGGACCTTTGATCAACATCCAAGGACAGGTCATTGGAATTACCTCAAGCAAAATTTCAACGAATGGACAGACTTCTGTAGAAGGAATGGGATTTGCAATTCCTGCAAACGATGTTGTCAATATTATCAAACAATTGGAAGAAAACGGAAAGGTCGTTCGACCAGCGCTTGGAATCCAAATGACGGACCTTGCAAATCTTTCAACTTCTGATTTGAGTAAATTAAAACTTCCTGAAAAAATCTCCGGAGGAGTCATTGTTCGCTCAACACTTGACAATATGCCTGCATCGGATAAATTGCAACGTTACGATGTCATTACTAAAATTGACGATACAGACATTGAGTCAACTGCAGATTTACAATCTGCTCTCTATTCTCACCAAATTGACGATACCATTAAGGTAACCTTCTATCGAGATGGAAAACAAGAGACAACTACTATTAAGTTGACAAAATCAACAGAAGATTTAGAAAAATAAACTATTTCTTCTTGACATACCTGTAAACACACCTTTACGAATTTGTAAAGGTGTGTTATTCTATTCATAAGATGGAAAAATTTGAAAAACTAGCAATAAAAGATATTCGAACCAATCCTTTTCAACCAAGAAAAGTATTTGATCAAGAAAAATTAGAAGAACTGGCCCATTCCATTAAAGAAAATGGTTTAATCCAACCCATTGTTGTCAGAAAATCTCCAATTATCGGTTTTGAACTACTTGCAGGTGAGAGACGGTTTAGAGCTTCAAAAATAGCGGGATTAGAGGTTATTCCTGCTATCATAAAAGAATTAACTGATCAAGAAATGATGCAACAAGCCATTATTGAAAATTTACAGAGAGAAGACCTCAATCCCATTGAAGAAGCTCTATCCTATCAGAAGTTAGTTGAAAATGGTTATAAGCATGATCAAATTGCTCAATTTATGGGAAAATCGAGACCTTATATTAGCAATATGCTTCGCTTATTACAGCTAACACCCGCTGTTCAAGAAGCTGTTATTCAAAATGATATTTCTTCAGCTCACGCGCGTGTTCTCGTTCCTCTTGATGAAAAAGAGCAAAATTATTGGCTTGAAAAAATAAAACAAGAGCACTTAAATGTTCGGATATTAGAAAATAAGATCAGCTCTAAAAGAAAGTTAAAAAATCAACCAGCAAAAGAATCTTTTCTAACTGAAGAAGAAAAGAACTTAAAGAAATTACTGGGGACAGAAGTTAAAATTCACTCCTCAGCCTCAAATAAGGGAAGTATCCAAATTTTCTTTTCAAATCTTGATGAATACCAACGAATTATCAACAGTCTGAAATAAGACTGTTATTTTTATTTTCTGTATTGACAAACTTTTCCACTAACGAATCGTCTCTGAAATAGAGAAAAATCAACACATGAACCTAGTTATCCCCATGTTGTGGAAAACTTTTGAAAACATTGGGGATTAGTTTTCACAATATGTGGATAACTAAAAAAATAATCTCCTTTTGTTCTAAAATTCAGCCTGTGGAAAACTATTATTTTTTATGGTAGAATAAGGGTACGTATGATTTGATTGATTTCAAGAAAAGGAGGGAAGTTTTAGTGACAAAAGAAGAACAATTTTGGTCTCGCTTTTTAGAATTAGCCCAATTACAGTTAAAAGATAGTGCCTATGACTTTTTTGTTGCAGATTCAAAATTAGTTAAAGTCGATGGAGATACAGCTACTATTTATCTTGATGGAAACTATAAGGAATTATTTTGGGAAACAAATCTAAAAAATGCCTTAATCACGGCTGGCTTTGAAATCTATAATACAGATTTGAAGTTCCATTTTGTTTTTGAAGATCTTCCCAATAGTCATCACAAGGATTCTAGGAACTCTTCTCTAAGTAGTTCCGCAACTGAACCATTACCTAAAATTGAGACTGGACTAAAAGCAAAGTATACCTTCGATAATTTTGTGCAAGGGGATGGAAATATTTGGGCCAAGGCAGCGGCATTGGCAGTTTCTGAAAACCTTGCAACAACCTACAACCCTCTTTTTATCTATGGTGGGCCAGGGCTCGGAAAGACTCACTTGCTAAACGCAATTGGAAATCAAATTCTGGAAAATATCCCCAATGCGCGAGTGAAGTATGTCCCAGCAGAAACCTTTATTAATGAATTTTTAGAACACCTACGATTGGGAGAAATGAAGACTTTCAAAAATACCTATCGTAGTCTCGATCTCTTACTGATTGATGATATTCAATCGCTTGGTGGAAAAAAAGTGACCACCCAAGAGGAGTTCTTTAACACCTTTAATGCCCTTCATAGCGACAACAAACAAATTGTTCTAACAAGTGACCGAAGTCCAGATCATCTGGATAGTCTTGAAGAGCGGTTGGTTACGCGTTTCAAATGGGGATTAACGCAAAATATAACACCCCCTGATTTTGAAACCCGTATTGCTATCTTACGGAATAAGAGTGAAGATCTAGACTATATTTTTCCTAACGATACGCTAGAATACCTAGCTGGTCAATTCGATTCAAACGTTCGAGACTTAGAAGGAGCCTTGAATGATATCTCATTGATGGCCAAAGTGAAAAAATTAAAAGAGATCACCATTGATGTTGCTGCAGAAGCTATTCGAGCTCGTAAAAATGACAATACCCAGATGCTCGTCATCCCAATTGAGAAAATTCAGGATGCTGTAGGGGCCTTCTATGGGGTGAGTGTAAAAGAAATGAAAGGCTCTAGACGAGTTCAAAATATCGTCCTAGCAAGACAAGTTGCCATGTACCTTTCAAGAGAGATGACGGATAATTCACTGCCTCGAATTGGAAAAGAATTTGGTGGAAAAGACCACACAACTGTCATCCATGCTTATGAAAAAATAAAAAGTATGGTAGAGACAGACGATAATCTACGACTTGAAATTCAAAGTATCAAGAAAAAATTGAATTAACCTGTTGATAACTCTTGGAAAACTTTAAGAGGTTATACACAATTTTTAAACAAGCAACTTTTCTAGTTTTAGAAAGCATCCAGACAGTTTTCCACAACTTCCACACAATCTACTATTACTATTAACTTACTAATCATAAAATAAATAAAAGGAATAACCATGATTAATTTTTCTATTAACAAAACTTTATTTTTGCAAGCACTTAGTACAACCAAAAGAGCAATCAGTTCTAAAAATGCTATCCCCATTCTATCCACCATTAAAATTGATGTTACTCCTGAAGGAGTAGCCTTATCTGGATCCAATGGGCAAATTTCAATTGAAAATTTCATCTCCATCAAAGATGAAAATGCTGGCTTATTGGTAACTTCTTCAGGTTCTATCTTATTAGAAGCTACCTTCTTTATCAATGTCGTTTCAAGTTTACCAGATGTTACGGTTGACTTTAAAGAAATTGAACAAAAACAAGTCCTGTTAACCAGTGGAAAATCAGAAATTACTCTTAAAGGAAAAGATGCAGATCAATATCCACGGATCCAAGAAATGGCTGCAAGTAATCCATTGGTTTTGGAAACAAAATTATTAAAACAATTAATTAATGAAACAGCATTTGCGGCAAGTGTACAAGAAAGTCGTCCAATTTTGACAGGTGTTCACTTTGTTTTATCAGAAAATAAAGAATTAAAAACAGTGGCAACTGATTCTCACCGAATGAGTCAAAAAGTGATGACACTTGATAAAAATGGGGATAACTTTGATGTTGTGATCCCAAGTCGTTCTCTTCGTGAGTTTACTTCTGTTTTTTCAGATGATATTGAAACAGTTGAAGTGTTCTTTGCCAATAATCAAATTCTCTTTAGAAGTGAACATATTAGTTTCTATACCCGTTTACTAGAGGGTAATTACCCTGACACAGATCGTTTAATTCCAACAGAATTCAACACAGAAGCAACTTTCAATGTGGCCAACCTTCGATTTGCGATGGAACGCGCCCGTCTTCTCTCGAACGCTACTCAAAATGGAACGGTAAAATTGGAATTCAAAAATGGAATTGTTTCTTCCCACGTTCATTCACCAGAAGTTGGACGGGTAAACGAAGAAATTGATACGAGTGCTGTTGCAGGAGAGGACTTGTCCATTAGCTTTAATCCGACTTACTTGATTGAAGCGCTCAAAGCTATCGACTGTGAAGAAGTTGTGATTCGCTTTATTTCTTCTGTTAGACCATTTACCTTGGTTCCGGAAGGAAATGAACAAGGATTTATTCAATTGATTACGCCAGTTCGTACAAATTAAAAAGGTGAATCATGTATACATTAGGTGATTTTGTAGAAATGAAAAAGCCTCATGCTTGCATAATAAAGGAGACAGGCAAAAAGGCAAATCGTTGGCAAATTACGCGACTTGGTGCAGATATAAAAATTAAATGTAGTAACTGTGATCATGTGGTCATGATGAGTCGCCATGATTTTGAACAGAAAATGAAGAAAGTCCTGGGAAAGGAATAGATAAAGGAGGTAGTTGAATGAGCTATTGTATTCAATTACCTTTTTTCTTCTGCCTACTTCATTCTTCTAGTTTCTGAAAATCATCGCGCACCTTAATAAATGACTACTTAACTTGTATCCTGAATTATGTTATAATGAAAAAGATTGAAATGAAAACGGAGAATTAAAAATTATGGCTTTAACAGCAGGTATCGTGGGTTTGCCGAACGTTGGTAAATCAACCTTATTTAACGCAATTACAAAAGCAGGAGCAGAGGCTGCAAACTATCCATTTGCGACCATTGATCCGAATGTCGGAATGGTCGAAGTTCCAGATGAACGCCTCCAAAAATTGACTGAAATGATCACTCCTAAAAAGACAGTTCCAACAACCTTTGAATTCACAGATATTGCAGGAATTGTAAAAGGGGCTTCAAAAGGAGAAGGTCTTGGAAATAAATTCTTGGCCAACATCCGTGAAGTGGATGCCATTGTCCATGTAGTTCGTGCTTTTGATGATGAAAATGTCATGCGTGAGCAAGGTCGTGAAGATGCTTTTGTAGATCCACTTGCAGATATTGATACGATTAATTTGGAGTTGATTTTAGCAGATTTAGAGTCTATCAATAAACGCTATGCGCGTGTGGAAAAAATAGCACGTACACAAAAAGATAAGGACTCATTAATAGAATTTAACGTTCTTCAAAAAATTAAACCAGTTCTGGAAGATGGAAAATCAGCTCGAACTATTGAATTTACAGAAGAAGAGCAAAAAGTTGTCAAAGGACTTTTCCTTTTGACAACAAAACCAGTTCTTTATGTAGCTAATGTCGATGAAGATGTGGTTGCTGATCCAGATTCTATCGAGTATGTCAAACAAATTCGTGAATTTGCAACGACAGAAAATGCAGAGGTAGTGGTGATTTCTGCGCGTGCAGAGGAAGAAATATCTGAACTAGATGATGCGGATAAACAAGAATTTTTAGAGGCGATTGGCCTAACAGAGTCTGGAGTTGATAAACTCACGCGTGCAGCTTACCATTTACTAGGACTTGGAACTTACTTCACAGCTGGTGAAAAAGAAGTACGTGCTTGGACTTTTAAACGTGGTATGAAAGCTCCTCAAGCAGCTGGTATCATCCACTCTGATTTTGAAAAAGGATTTATTCGTGCAGTGACTATGTCTTATGATGATTTGGTGAAATACGGATCTGAAAAGGCTGTAAAAGAAGCTGGACGCTTACGAGAAGAAGGAAAAGAATATGTTGTCCAAGATGGGGACATCATGGAATTCCGTTTCAATGTTTAAGAAAGTTAAAAATATATAAAGGTTGGAAAAAATATTTCCAACCCTTTTAGCGTTTTTGAAAGGAAAATAAATGACAAAATTATTAGTAGGATTAGGAAATCCCGGTGATAAATATTTTGAGACACGACACAATGTTGGTTTTATGGTAGTTGATCAAATGGCAAAGTCTTTAAATCTTACTTTCTCCCATGATAAGATTTTTCAAGCTGATATTGCCTCAACATTTTTAAATGGCGAAAAGGTCTATTTTGTAAAGCCAACCACTTTCATGAATGAGAGTGGAAAAGCAGTCCATGCCCTTCTGACTTATTATGGTCTGGATATTGAAGATCTTTTGGTTATTTATGATGATTTAGATATGGAAGTTGGCAAGATTCGTCTTCGAGCTAAAGGATCAGCTGGAGGTCATAACGGAATCAAATCGATTATCAATCATATTGGAACTCAGACTTTTTATCGAATTAAGATTGGCATTGGAAGACCTAAGCAGGGCATGTCAGTTGTTCATCATGTCTTAGGAAAATTTGATAAAGACGATTACATCACGATTCTACAAACAATCGATCGAGTAGAAGAAGCGATTAACGATTACTTGGTAGAAGAAAATTTTGAAAGAAGCATGCAGAAATACAACGGGTAAGTAGATGAATGTCATTGATTTAGTGAGTCAAAACTCCGACCTTCTATCCTGGCAACAAGGATTACAGAAAAACAATAGAGAGTTAATTTTAGGATTATCTGCGACTACTAAGGCTATTGTGATGGCTTCCGCTTTTGATTCTATTGAAAAAGCAGTCCTCATAACCTCTAGTTATAACGAAGCGGAACGATTGGCTAGTGATTTTATTGCTTTACTTGGAGAGGACAAAGTCCATACATTTTTGGGAGATGATAACCCTTTAGCAGAATTTGTTTTTGCTTCACAAGAAAGGCAATTTGCACGATTAGAGGCTTTGAACTTTTTATGTCAAGAGGATCGTCAAGGTATCCTTGTGACCAATGTGAGTGGTATCAAACTACTATTACCTTCTCCTAAAGTTTTTGCATCTAGCATTTTTCAATTGAAGGTTGGTCAAGAAATCGACCTAACTACTTTGAGTGAAACCTTACAGAAAATTGGCTACCAAAAGGTGAGCCAGGTTTTGCAACAAGGTGAGTTCAGTATACGAGGAGATATTTTAGATATCTTTGAGATCGACCAACTCCAACCCTATCGGATTGAATTTTTCGGAGATGAGATTGATGGTATCCGAATTTTTGACCCAGAAAGCCAGCGTTCTGTTGAAAATGTCGAAGAAGTTCAACTCAGAGCAGTGAGCGATCTATTGTTGCAAGAGGAAGATTTTATCCGAGGGCAAAAGCAACTTGAACAATTGCAAGAGCAGACAGCAAATGAAGCATTTAAGTCTTATCTAGCAGAAATCCTAGGAGATATTTCTCAAAAGCAAGTCCATCCGGATCTTAGAAAATTTATTAGTTTCTTTTATGAGAAACAATATACATTATTTGATTATCTTCCTAAACATACTCCAGTCTTTTTAGATGATTATCAAAAAATAGTAGATCAAATAGCAAGATTTGACCTAGATGTAGCTAATCTCTTGACAGAAGATTTACATAAAAATCGAGCCTCTTCTCGTCAAGTGTATTTTGCAGATACTAGTACCATATTACGAAAATATACACCTGCAACTTATTTTTCAAACTTTCAAAAAGGCTTGGGAAATTTGAAGTTTGATCATTTGTATCAGTTTAATCAATACCCAATGCAGGAGTTTTTTGGGCAATTTGATTTGCTAAAAGAGGAAATTGAACGGTATCAGAAATCAAACTATACGGTTATTATCCAAGCAACTTCTCATCACAATCTTCAACAACTCCATAAAAATTTAGAAGAGTATGAAATTCGACTAGATTACATTGATGGGGATTCAATCATTCCTCAAACTAGTCAATTAATTGTTGGAGGACTGGCTCACGGTTTCCAATTTGTTGATGAAAAAATTGTCTATATTACAGAGTCAGAGATCTACCAGAAGAAAATTAAGCGAAAGATTCGCAGACAAACCATTTCCAATGCCGAACGTTTGAAAAATTATAATGAACTGGAAAAAGGGGACTATGTTGTTCATCAAGTTCATGGTATTGGTCAATATTTGGGGATTGAAACGATTGAAATTTCTGGAGTCCATCGCGATTATGTCTCTATTCAATATCAAAACGGAGACCGCATCTCGATTCCTGTCGATCAGATTCAGATGTTGTCCAAATACGTTGCAAGTGATGGTAAAACCCCAAAAATTAACAAGTTAAACGATGGACGTTTCCAAAAAACAAAGCAAAAAGTCCGGAACCAGGTAGAGGATATCGCGGATGATTTAATAAAACTCTATGCAGAGCGTAGTCAATTAGAAGGATTTGCCTATTCTTCAGACGATGATAATCAAGAAACTTTTGAGCACGATTTTCCATATATTGAAACCGAGGATCAGTTGCGTTCCATTGAAGAAATCAAAAAAGATATGGAATCGAATCGTCCAATGGACCGATTGCTGGTTGGAGACGTTGGCTTTGGGAAAACAGAGGTTGCTATGCGAGTAGCCTTTAAGGCAGTCAATGATCATAAACAAGTAGCAGTGCTGGTTCCTACGACTGTTCTTGCCCAACAACATTATGCCAATTTTAAGGAGCGTTTTGAAGCTTTTGCGGTAGAAGTTGCTGTTTTAAGTCGTTTCCAGAGTAAAGCAGAGCAGAAAGAAACGCTTGAAAAATTAAAAAAAGGACGAGTGGATATCATTATTGGAACTCATCGGTTATTGTCCAAAGATGTCGTCTTTTCAGATTTAGGTTTGATTGTAATCGATGAAGAGCAACGTTTTGGAGTAAAGCACAAAGAAACCTTGAAAGAATTGAAAAAAAAGGTGGATGTGCTTACCTTGACAGCTACCCCTATACCTCGAACTCTTCATATGTCTATGCTAGGAATTCGAGATTTGTCTGTCATTGAAACTCCTCCAACTAATCGATATCCAGTGCAAACTTTTGTACTAGAGACCAATCCAACCATTATTCGAGATGCTGTGTTGCGGGAGATGGATCGTGGAGGTCAAGTGTACTATCTTTACAACAAGGTAGATACGATTGAGCAAAAAGTATCCGAGTTAAAAGAGTTGATTCCAGAGGCTTCGATTGGCTTTGTTCATGGTCAGATGAGTGAAGTTCGCTTGGAAAATACCTTGTTAGATTTCATTGATGGCGAATACGATGTCTTAGTAACAACAACTATTATTGAGACAGGTGTGGATATTCCAAATGCCAATACGCTCTTTATTGAAAATGCGGATCATATGGGACTTTCAACTCTTTATCAACTAAGAGGTCGTGTGGGACGAAGCAATCGAATCGCTTATGCTTACTTGATGTATCGTCCAGATAAATCTCTTACAGAAGTATCAGAAAAACGTTTAGAAGCGATTAAAGGCTTTACTGAATTAGGGTCTGGATTTAAAATTGCTATGCGAGATTTGTCCATCCGTGGAGCTGGTAATATCCTTGGAGCTTCTCAATCTGGCTTTATTGATTCAGTGGGTTTTGAAATGTATTCCCAATTGTTAGAAGAAGCTATTGCTAAGAAACAAGGCCAAGAGCATCGCAGAAAAAAGAGTAATGCAGAGCTGAACCTTCAAATAGATGCTTATTTACCTAATGAATATATTTCAGATCAACGTCAAAAAATTGAAATTTACAAACAAATTCGTAACATGACTTCTATTACGGATTATGAATATTTACAAGATGAATTAATCGATCGTTTTGGTGAATATCCAGATGTCGTTGCTTATCTACTTGAAATTGGTCTAGTGAAAGCTTACTTAGACCAAGTCTTTGTTCGTTTAGTTGAAAGAAAACAACAAAAAGTGACAGTGAAATTTGAACCTATTGCCAAACAACTGTTTTTAACACAGGATTATTTCAAAGCTCTGTCAATGACACAGTTAAAGGCACAGATTGCAGAAGAAAAAGGATTGATTGAAGTGATCTTTGATAGTCGAAACAAAAAAGATTTTGAAATTTTAGAAGCTCTGAAGCAATTTGGTCAAACCTTATTAGAAATGAAACAGGAAAAAGAAGAGAACTAGCAGTTCTTAGGTCATTTTTCGCATTTTATGCTTAAAAAATGATACAATAGTAACTTAGAGGTGACAGTATGAGATTAGATAAATATTTAAAAGTTTCTCGCATTATTAAGCGCCGTCCTGTCGCAAAGGAAGTAGCTGATAAGGGACGTATTAAAATCAATGGAGTATTAGCCAAAAGTTCAACAGATTTGAAAGTCAATGATCAAATTGAGGTTCGTTTTGGAAATAAAGTGTTAACTGTAAAAGTTTTAGAAATGTTGGATAGCACTAAAAAAGAAGATGCATCCAAAATGTATGAAATTATTAGTGAAACAAGGATAGAAGAAGATGCCTAAAAATATCGTTCAAATGAACAATAAATACATCAAAGACGAAAGCCAACGAAAACGTTTTTTAGAAGAAGAAAGAAAAAAACGCAATCGTTTTATGGGAATCGTTTTGATATTGGTCATGTTGCTTTTTATTCTTCCAACTTATAACTTGGCTCAAAGTTATCAATCGCTTCAGGACAAAAAAGAACAATACAAAAAGTTGGAGAAAGAATATCAGAAAACAAGTGAACAAAAAGAATACCAAAAAGATATCGCCAAAAAGTTAAAAGACGACGATTATGCGACAAAATATGCACGCGCAAAATATTCTTTTTCAAAAGATGGTGAATTTGTGTATACCATCCCAGACTTACTTCCCCAATAACCAATGGAAAATATCTTACAAACAGTCAAACAATTCCTTGAATTTTCGGATGAAAAATTAGAGGAATTAAAAAAGAAAAATCAAACGATCAAACTTAAACAAGATGAACAAGGAAGGAGTACAGGTGCCTAAACGATTTTTGCTTCTATTGTTTGTTCCAATGTTATTTATTGGATCACAAGCAGCGAGTGTTGAGCGGTCTGGAGCTCCTCAAACAGTAGCTCATCCATCAGAACTCTATTTTTCTTCCATTCCAGCAAATCCAAATGTCTACCATAAGGTAGCAGTTTTTGCTGATCCTCAGCTGAAAAAGGCCAGTGGAGACCTTCTTCCAAATACCCCATTTACAATTGAGCAACTATTTGTAAATGATCAAGGACAAGCGGTCTTTAAAATAGCTGATAAAGGCTATGTTTTAGCTGATTCCTCCGCCATTTTTTCTGATGTTGTTCAAGAAACACAAGAGAAAAAACAAGAAATGTGGTTAAAACCTGGTTTTAAAGTGTATGACCAACCACTAGTAAATGGGGCCAAAGAAAAAAATACGACGCTTGCTCCTTATACCAAAGTGACAGCATTACGTACAGCTAAGACTTTACGAGATGAGTTTGTGGAGATTGAAGGTCAAGGTTGGGTTGCTAAAACATTTGTAACTGAAAAAGATAACCGGATGGAAAAGGTTCAAGAATTGCTCAATAGTAAATACAATTTTCCTTCTTATGGAATCTATGTAAAACAATTAGCTACTGGAAATACAGCTGGAATCAATCCACAAAAAGAAATGTATTCTGCTAGTGTAACGAAATTACCCTACTTGTACTATGTTCAAGAACAGCTCAATAAAAAGGCAATTTCTCCAACGACAACCTATAAATATATTCCAGAAGTTAATCATTTCAAGGGTAGTTATGAGCCAGAAGGAAGTGGGAGCCTTTCAAAAACACCAGATGGAAAGGATTATAGTGTTCAAGAATTAGAAGATAAAATTGCTAAAGAGTCTGATAATGTTGGTCATAATATTTTAAATTATTATGTTACTCACCAATCAGATCAAGATTTTCAAAAAACACTGGATAAAATCGCTAAGAAACATTGGGATGTAGAGAAAAGAGATGCCTCTGCTGAAATGGCAGGAAATGTGATGGAAGCCGTCTATCAACAAAATGGTTACATTATTGAAGCACTGTCCTCCACAAAATTTGATCACCAACGCATTGCGCGTGATCTTCCAGTAAAGGTTGCTCATAAGATTGGAGATGCCTATGATTTTAGAAATGATGTTGCCATTGTGTACACGAACTCTCCATATGTGATCGCTATTTTTACGGATCATTCCGATTATGAAACAATTTCCAAAATTTCAAAAGACGTCTATGAGGTACTGAAATAATGGAAGAGCAATTTTTAGAGTTTTGTGAAAAAAACAATCTGTTTACGCACCATCGCCGTGTTTTAATTGCCTTATCTGGTGGATTAGATTCAATGAATCTATATGAACTTTTATATAAGAATAAAGAACGATTGAAAATCCAACTGGTACTCGCTCACGTCAATCATGGACAAAGATCTGAATCAAATATTGAAGAAAGAGAGCTACAAGCATTCGCTAAAAATAAAAATACAAAACTTTATGTAGCTCATTACTCAGGAGATTTTACAGAGGCAAAAGCACGCACCTTTCGGTATGATTTTTTTAAAGAAATCATGGAAAAGGAAAATTGTACAGCCTTGGTGACAGGTCACCAGGCGAATGATCAATCTGAAACAACCTTCATGCGCTTGATACGAGGAGCAAGATTACGTCACTTGAGTGGCATTTCTGTACGCCAACCATTTGGAAAGGGTGAGTTACTTCGCCCTTTATTGAGTTTTACCAAAGATGAGTTGATGAAAATTCCTCACTTTGAAGATCGTAGTAATCACTCGCAGGAATATTTTCGTAATCGTGTACGCAATCAATACCTTCCTGCATTAGAGATAGAAAATCCAAAAGTACAAGAAAGTTTTCGTTTTCTAGCAGAAGAAGTAACTCAGTGGCATCACGCACTAAAAGAATTGACTAGGGACTTAACCATTCAAGATTTAGCTTCTTTTAGAACCTACTCCTCTTCAGTACAATCATTTTTATTAGAAGAGTATCTAGCACAATTTCCAGATTTACAACTTGGAAAAGCTCAGTTTCAAGAATTATTAGCGCAATTGAGAAAGAAAAGAAATACCATTCATTATTTAAAAGCAAATTATGAAGTGCATCAAGAATATGATTTCTTTGAAATTCGAAAAATCAGTCAAAAGTCGGATGACCAATCTCTTCCTTTTTTGTTAGAATGTGGAAATATCTTTGAAATTGCAAACTACAGACTGTCTTTTGGACAACCATTAGAAGGAAAAAAAGTAGAAATTATTTCTGTATCACGAGAAACTCCTCTCCTAATTCGAAAAAGAAAAGAAGGAGATTGGTTGCTTCTCAATGGTCACTGCCAAAAATTAAGACGATGGTTTATCAACCATAAGATTCCAATTTCAGTTCGTCAAGAAGCTTGTATTATAGAACAAAATGATAAAATTCTTTCTGTTCTAGGATTGGTAACGAGTGATTTGAGTAAGCCTTCAAAAAATGATATAATGAAAGATAGTCTTTATATTCAAAAAATAGATAGGTAAACATATGTTAGAAAAAGATATCAAGAAAGTGTTGGTTTCACATGATGAAATTGTGAAAGCAGCAAAAACACTAGGTGAAACCTTAACCAAAGAGTACCAAGGAAAAAATCCTATTTTTGTTGGCATTTTAAAGGGTTCTGTTCCATTTATGGCGGAGTTGATTAACCATGTAGATACGCATATTGAGTTAGATTTTATGTTGGTTTCAAGCTACCACGGTGGTACAGAAAGTTCGGGCGTTATTAATATTATCAAGGATATCGACCAAGATATTTCAGGTAGAGATATTTTATTTGTGGAAGATATTATTGATACAGGTAAAACGTTGAAGAGCCTCAAAGAACTCTTTGAAGAACGAAATGCAGCATCTGTGAAGATTGCGACCTTACTAGATAAGCCAGAAGGACGTTTAGTTGAAATTGAAGCAGATTACACTTGCTTTACGATTCCAAATGAGTTTGTTGTTGGCTATGGTTTAGACTATAATGAAAATTATCGTAATCTACCATATGTCGGTGTATTAAAAGAAGAAGTGTACTCAAAATAGAGGAGACTAGATGAATAACAGAAATAATAATGGTTTTGTCCGAAATCCTTTTCTGTATTTGTTGATTATTGTAGCAGCTGTGACAGGATTCCAGTACTTTTTTGCAGGGAATGGAGCTGGTCAAAGTCAACAGATCAACTATACAGAATTGGTCAAGGAAATTAAAAATAATAATGTAAAAAATATCAGTTACCAACCAAATGGCAGTGTTATTGAAGTTGCAGGAACCTACAATAAAGCAAAAGAATCAAAAGAAGACACCGGAATCCAATTCTTTACCCCACGTGCTCAAAAAGTTTCTCGCTTTAGCAGTGTCATTCTTCCATCTGATATCACTGTCAATGAATTGCAAAAATTAGCAGCTGACCACAAAGCAGAAATCACTATCAAACATGAAAGTTCAAGTGGGATGTGGATTACCATTCTGACTTCAATTGTTCCATTTGTGATTGTCATGTTCTTCTTCTTCTCCATGATGAACCAAGGAGGAGGCGGTGGCGCTCGCGGTGCCATGAACTTTGGTCGTAACAAAGCGCGTGCAACCAATAAAGAAGATATCAAGGTTCGTTTTTCAGATGTAGCAGGAGCTGAAGAAGAAAAACAAGAACTGGTTGAAGTGGTTGAATTCTTAAAAGATCCAAAACGCTTTACTAAATTGGGAGCAAGGATTCCAGCAGGTGTGCTTCTTGAAGGTCCTCCGGGAACTGGTAAAACCCTTCTAGCAAAAGCAGTAGCTGGAGAAGCTGGAGTCCCATTCTTTAGTATCTCTGGTTCTGACTTTGTTGAAATGTTTGTTGGTGTCGGAGCTAGTCGTGTTCGTTCACTTTTTGAAGATGCTAAAAAAGCAGCCCCAGCCATCATCTTCATCGATGAAATTGATGCTGTTGGACGTCAACGTGGTATCGGTCTTGGTGGCGGAAATGATGAGCGGGAACAAACCCTCAACCAACTCTTGATTGAGATGGATGGTTTTGAAGGTAATGAAGGAATCATCGTGATCGCAGCGACTAACCGTTCTGATGTCCTAGATCCAGCCCTTCTTCGTCCTGGCCGTTTTGACCGTAAAGTATTGGTGGGACGTCCAGATGTGAAAGGTCGTGAAGCGATTCTTCGAGTTCACGCTAAAAACAAACCACTGGCTCAAGATGTGGACTTAAAATTGGTTGCTCAACAAACACCAGGATTTGTTGGTGCTGATCTTGAAAATGTTTTGAACGAAGCAGCCTTGGTTGCAGCTCGTCGCAATAAAAAAGTAATTGATGCTGCCGATATTGATGAAGCAGAAGATCGTGTGATTGCAGGACCATCTAAGAAAGATCGGACGATTTCACAAAAAGAACGAGAAATGGTTGCTTATCACGAAGCTGGTCATACGATCGTTGGTCTTGTCTTATCAAATGCTCGTGTGGTTCATAAAGTTACCATTGTTCCACGTGGTCGCGCAGGCGGTTACATGATTGCCCTTCCTAAAGAAGATCAAATGTTACTTTCTAAAGAAGATATGAAAGAACAATTAGCAGGGCTCATGGGAGGACGTGTTGCAGAAGAAATTATTTTCAATTCACAAACAACAGGTGCTTCAAATGACTTTGAACAAGCCACTCAAATGGCGCGTGCAATGGTCACAGAATATGGAATGAGTGAAAAACTTGGACCTGTTCAATATGAAGGAAATCATGCCATGTTTGGTGCTCAAAGCCCACAAAAAATGATTTCAGAACGTACTGCCTACGAAATTGATGAAGAAGTCCGTGGTCTCTTGAATGAAGCGCGTAATAAAGCGGCAGAAATTATCCAAGAAAATAGAGAAACGCATAAACTAATTGCAGAAGCTCTGTTGAAATATGAAACATTGGATAGTGTTCAAATTAAATCATTGTATGAAACAGGAAAAATGCCCGAGAATTCAGAGCATGAATTAGAAGAAGAAGCAAAACCTCTATCATATGATGAAATCAAGTCAAAATTAGAAGAAAATAACTAAATATAAAAAATCTTAGTATGTTTTTAGTAGAGGTTGGATACTTTTTAGTTCCAACCTTTTTTGTTTAAAGTATTGACAGAATGGAATAATCCTGTATAATAGAGTATGTTGTAAAAATGGTCCGTTGGTCAAGGGGTTAAGACACCGCCTTTTCACGGCGGTAACACGGGTTCGAATCCCGTACGGACTATAATGAAACTGTCACGGAGTGGCAGTTTTTTTCTATTTGGTAAGATACCTTGAAAAAAATGACCAAATAGTTTAAAAAACGTACAGAATAGAAAAAAGCTCCAAAAAGTCTCCTATCTTTTATAAAATACAATTAAAAGAAAAGGAGAACATATGGAATTCAATAAAATGTATCAAAAAGTTAAATTTATCGTACGAAAATGTGAAAAAGAGTATTACATTCAATTGTGGGAAAAAGATGATTGGGAACAAGAAGGACAATTAACCTTGTTTGAACTCTATCAAAAAAATCCAGAAATTGAAACAAACGAAGAAATGCTCTATACATATTTCAAAACAAAATTCAGAAATCATGTAAAAGATAAGTTAAGACAACAAGAAAGTGATAAACGAAAATTAAACAAGCTTCCTTATGTTGAAATTGGTGAAATCAGTCATAGAGTTTCATCTAGACAAATGTATCTAGATGAACTAGTCGTTCTAAAAGACACATTAAAAAAATTTAAAGAAAAGTTAAAACCCGAAGAGAAACTTCAATATGAAGCACTAATGAGTAATAAACGTTGTTTAGGAAAAAGCAAAATGAAGAAAAAATTGGAAACCTATTTAAAGGATTTTAAAAATTCAATTTAAATGTGAACTTGCGCCCAAATAACCCAATCCCCCAACAAAATAAAAAAACTTAGAAAAAAGTATTGACAGAAAAGAAATGG
>OFDA01000347.1_pt1 | contig 18010 bp, 15 predicted proteins | sample 1520921 | NCBI WGS metagenome assembly OFDA01 (sample SAMEA2699028, study PRJEB24076) | metagenome
GGCTCGCGAACAGTACCGCCAGAACAACCAAGACACCCACGAACTGGCGATTAACGACGCGACCTGCCGCGAAGCAACCGGGCTGGATGCCGAACAGCGGAAGATAGCTATCGCTTACCTGAGCTCCTTCCTCGAAAAGGAGCAGGGCCTCATCGAGCAGGTGACCACCGCCAAGAAAACTGCTGAAGAGAACGCCCGAAAGATTCTGAGCTAACCCTTCGGACTAATCAGATCGGACTAACCAGAACAGGCGTACAGAGTAGCTACAACAGCTACACCTCGTCACAGTGTATTGTGCCCGGCACGTATCCCCGTGCCGGGCACAAACTAACCCCACACGGCATCGCCGCCCCTAAGCCCAAACGGCACAGATAATAGCGTTTCCGTACGCGCACCCAAAGAAGGGACACCATGAGCGCCACCCCCACCCGCCAGAAGAAAACCCTCTGGCTCTACGGCATTATCGCCCTGCTTCTCATCATCACCGTCGGCACGCTCATCAGCGCCCAAAACATCAAAACCACCGCCCAAAAAGACGCGGAAGCGGCACCCCCGGACCCCTCCACCATCACTGCCACGGTCACCCGCGAAAAACTGCGCACCACCGTGCCCCTGACCTGCACCGCGAACTACGCCACCTCAACCCCGCTACGCTACAGCGGTGAAGGACAGTACACCGCAATCACCATCAAACACGGTGACACCGTCGGCAACGGCACCCTCATCGCAGAAGTCAACGGTGAACCGCTCATCACCCTGACCGGCGGCTTCGCGCTCTACCGCGACCTCAAACTCGACGACAGCGGCCCCGACGCCGCGCTCCTCAACAATGCGCTAACCGCCATGGGACGCCAGGGCCAGCAGCCCGCGCGCATCACCGAAGACACCTACGAGGCTCTCAACAACCTCCTCGACAGCCTCGGCTACGCGCACGTCAACACTGAGCAGCCCATTCCTGCCCGCTACTTCCTCATCATTAACCGTGCCGGACTCGTCACCGGCAACCCCCGCGCAACCGGCGCCATCGCAGACGGTCCCGTAGCCACCATCGCAGAAGGTAGCAAGACTCTCAGCTGCACCGGAACCACCGGCAGGCTCACCCCCGAAGCTCGTAGCGGTCAGAAGGTAACCGTGCCCTCCCTCGGTGATACTGAGTACGTCGCAACCCTCGGATACAAGAACACCTCCGAGGCCGCCGGTGCCGCAGGCAACAGCCAGGCCGGTCGCCAGGCTAATGGTGCAGAAGGCGTAGCTGGCTCCAACTTCAACGGCGCAGCCGGCGCGGCAGGAGGACCCGAAGGGGAACGCATCCTCACCCTCGACGTAGGGGATAAGGCGGACAGCCTCCGAGGCACCGTCAACGCGGAACTCACCCTCGAAGAAACCCCCGAAGCGCACCTGGTCGTACCCTCATCGGCGCTCTACACCCGTGACGGACAGACCCGAGTCATCGTGCTCGGCCCCGAAAGCTCCAACGGATCGAAGGCCCGCGAAGAACGCGAGGTAACCGTTATCGTCATCAGCAACGCCAACGGCAAGAACGCCGTCACCGGTGACCTGCACGAAGGCGACAGCGTCAAAATCATGCGCGAGAAAAAGTAGGGAGTAGCCATGACTGACTCCCGCGCCGCTCACGCGCACCCACTAGCCTATAGCGTCAATATTCAGGGAGTATCCCAGCACTTTATGCAGGGTGACACTCGAATTGACGTGCTCAAAAATATTGACCTGAAAGTCCGCTACGGAGAAGTCGTAGCAATCCTGGGACCGTCCGGTAGCGGCAAATCAACCCTGCTGAACATCCTCGGTCTGCTCAGCACGCCCGCCTCCGGCAGCTACCTGCTGGACGGTACAGACACCGCAACCTTCAACGCGGCACAGCGAGCTGAAGCGCGCCTGGACTGCATCGGTTTCGTCTTCCAAGCGTTCCACCTCATCGAGCATAAGAACGTGTACCGCAACGTTGAGCTACCGCTCATCTACCGTGGCGTACCCAAAGCGGAACGAACGCAACGTGTTGCGGATACTCTCGCCCTGCTGGGGTTGAGCCACCGGACGGATGCGCCCATCACCACTCTCTCCGGCGGTGAAAAGCAGCGTGTGGCTATTGCGCGTGCGCTCATCGGGGAACCAGCATTGCTGCTTTGTGATGAGCCGACCGGCTCGCTGGATGAAGAGCTCACCCGTGAAGTCATTGACCTGCTCCGCGAATGTACGGGTGACCAGCAAAGCACGATTGTGATTACCCACGACCCGCTCGTGGCGGAGCACTGCGACCGGGTGCTACGTATGCACGAGGGGCAGCTCATCGAGCAGAAGACGCCGAGGCAGGAAGAAACGACCACCCGCGCGTCTCTGAACCTGCCTAGCTTTGCTGAGGAACAAGTTTCTAAGCCGCAGAGCAGTGGGCGTGCACCCTGGGCGCTCGCCTCCCTCAAAGAAGCCTGGGACGCTACCGTGCACCGGGTGCGGCGCAATATCTTCACCATGCTTGGTGTGGTTCTGGGTATCGCTTCGCTTGTGCTGACCGTTGGTCTGACCGCCACCATTTCTGGGCAGCTGGCAGACAGCTTCGACATTTTTAGGGCTAAGCACCTTACGATTAGCTCTACCCGCACCGAATCCATGAGCCGGGCTAAACTCTTGAGCCTGGCGGCAAGCGAAAATTATCGGCGCGTTAGTCAGCTGAACGGAGTGACCGGTACCGCGCTGGTGGATCAGCTGGATGAATCCGCCGATATTCAGCGCGGTCCCGACAACTTTGGTGAGCGCGGTGCTAACGTAACGGCTGCCGTTCTTGCGGCAACGCCCAGCATCTTTAGCGTGCAGGGTCACGAACTGGTGTGGGGTCGCACCTTCGATGAGGGGCATGTGGAGCGTAACGATAAGGTCGTGGTGCTTAGCGAAAGCGTGATGCGCCAGCTTGCGCTGCCCTATAGCCCCGGGGTCACGGTCTATATTCACGATGAGCCGTACACCGTCATCGGTGTGGTGCGGGAGAATCCCTCGCTGACTCTGTCGTACGGTTCGGTCTACCTGCCTCTGGGCGCGAAGCCTGGTGCCGATGTTGAAGAAGCGCAGCCCGCTGCCGGTGGCGGTGCCGCTGCGGCGCAGACCGGTAAGCGTTCCACTCAGATTGTGGTGAGTACTGTTGCCGGTGCCGCAAACCAGATTGCGGAGGAAGCACCGTACGCGCTCTCGCCGGAACGTCCCGCCCTGTATAGCGTGAGTGTTCCGCCGGAGCCGAAGACCCTTCGTGAGGCTGTCGACCAGCAGCAACGCACCATGCTTCTTGCCATGAGCGTTATTACCCTCGTAATTGGTGCGATGGGCATTATGAACACGTTCCTGGTCGCGGTGATGGAGCGCCGCCGTGAGGTGGGTTTGCGTCTGGCTATTGGTATGCGCCCTTCGGGTATTCTGCTGCAGTTCTCGGCGGAGGCGCTACTGACCGGCATCCTGGGCGCTGTGGCTGGTATTGTGCTGGCGGTTAACGGCATCTCGATTGTGTCTTTGCTGAACCGTTGGACGCCGATTATTAGTGCCGACACTATTCTGCTGGGCCTGGGCGCTGGCGCGCTGGTTGGTGTGCTCGCTGGTCTGTACCCGGCGGCGAAGGCTTCGCGTATTGACCCGGCACAGACCCTGGCGGCAGGCTAGTCGTTGAGGAAGGCGTGGAGGGGCGGTGTCGTCCGTAGTGACATCAGGGCGTTCTCCGTAGCCTATGCGGACCAGGCGGTGAGGCTACACCTTCCGGAAGCGCCCTCAGGGTGTCACACGGGTGCTCTCCGCAGCGAAGCGAGGAGAGTGCGGACCACCCGTGTGACGGGTGCCCCCGCGTAGGCGCGGAGGAAGTGTGTAGCGAACCGCCACAGGAGCAGAGATAAGCAAAGAACGCCCCGTCCGTATCACTTGGATACAGACGGAGCGTTCTATTTAAGAGAACAACTACTTGGTGAGGCCCAGGTGAGTCAGCAGGAACGCGTAATCCCACGCAATCTCACGCCAACGGGCTGGAGCTTGCAGATTCCGAGCGCGCGAGGCACCAAATCTGCATGCGGAAGGGTATACGCGGTTGGCGTGCCTTAGCCTACTTGGTGACGCCCAGGTGAGTCAGCAGGAACGCGTAATCCCACGCAATCTCACGCCAACGCGTATACCGGCCGGAACCACCACCGTGGCCGCCGGACATGTCAATCTTCAGCAGCGGCACCGGCGACGACGGGTCAATCTGCTCGCGCAGCGCCGCAATCCACTTGGCGGGTTCCACGTAGAGCACGCGCGTGTCGTGCAGGCTCGTCACCGCAGCAATTGCCGGGTAGCGGACCGGGCGGATGTTCTCGTACGGGGTGTACGACTTCATGTAGGCGTAGACCTCGGGGTCCTCAATCGGGTTGCCCCACTCTTCCCACTCCATTGCCGACAGCGGCAGTTCCGGGTCGAGGATGGTGGTCAGCGCATCCACGAACGGTACGGCCGCCAGGCAGGCTGCGTACTTTTCGGGGGCGAGGTTCAGCACGGCGCCCATGAGCAGGCCGCCCGCGCTACCGCCGTAGCAGCCGATACGCGCCGCATCCGCCCACGGCTTGGCCGCAATGTAGCTGGTGACGTCCACGAAGTCGGTGAAGGTGTTCTTCTTCGCGAGCTTCTTGCCGTTCTGGTACCAGGAGCGGCCCATCTCGCCACCGCCGCGAATGTGCGCGATGACGTAGATGACGCCGCGGTCTAGGATTGACAGCATCGGGATGGAGAACATCGGGTCCATGGACGACTCATACGAGCCGTAACCGTACTGGATGACCGGGTGCGGCTTGCTCATGTCCAGGTCGGCGCGGTGAATCACCGAAATGGGGATGAGCGTGCCGTCCGCTGCCGGTGCCCAGTCGCGGTAGGCACGGTAGTCCTCGCGGTTGTAGCCGCCCAGCACCGGGGTTTCGCGGCGCAGCAACAGGGTCTGCGACATGGGGAAGTAGTCGTAGACACGGCGGGGGGTCAGGTACGAGGTGTAGGCGATGCGCAGCACGGGGGAGTAGTTCTCCGCACGCAGCACCGAGGCGGTGTACAGTTCCTCGTCGAAGCCGGCAGGCTCCATGAAGGTCACGCCCGCGGGGCGGCGGCGGCGCCACTGGATGGGTAGCTGTTCACGCGGCGCGAGGAAAATGCGGGTGGTGGTGTCTGCACGGGCGGTAACGACCAGGTGCGTTGCGGTGAGCGTGAAACCTTCCAGACGCACATGCTCGCTGTGGCGGATGACCGGAACCCAGCGGGCCGCGTACTCGTCGAGGTTTTCACCCTCGCGCGGCATGTCGGCGAGCACCAGCTCAGAGTTCAACGCCTTGTAGTCGTGCTGGATGAGTAGGTGCTGTTCACCAGCAATAGTGATCGGCTCAGCGTAGTATTCGATGCCTGCGCTCTTAGGGATGATGAGCGTCGGCTCACTCTTGGGTTGATCGATGGGGACGATGCGCACTTCCGTGTATTCGGAGTTGGAGCTCGTCAGGATGACAGAAGAACGATCGGAACTCATGGCGGGCGAGAGCCACATGGTGTTGTCCGGCTCTTCGTAGATGAGGTAGTCTTCGGTGCCCTGCCCGATATCGTGCACGTACACGCGCCAGGGGCGCCAGGAGTCATCCGGTACCACGTAGACGAGCTGGCTGGCGTGATTGATGAAGAAAGAACCCGCCGCAATGTTGGGGATGGTGTCTTCGAGGAAGGAACCGGTTTCCAGATTGAGGAAACGCTGCTCGTAGCGTTCGTCGCCCTTCTCGTCTACGGAGATGCTCAGCAGCTTGCCGCTACGGGACGGCTGGAAGCTACCAAGGGAGAAAAACTCCATGTCTTTGGCGTACTCGTTGCAGTCGAGGATGACGACCTCACCCTCGAGGACCTCGCCGGGCTTGACGGTCGGCGGGGTGTAGCGCACGACCTCGTCGCCCTCGTTGAGGGCGGGGTAGCGGTAGAAGACGGGGTACTGGCCGCCGGGCACCATGCGGCTGTAGTACCACCAGTCGCCGATGCGGTTCGGGACGGTCAAGTCCGATAGGAGGGTGCGGTCCTTAATTTCGTTGAAGATGGACTCGCGGAGGGGCTGTTCATCTGCGGTGATGGCTTCGGTGTACGCGGCTTCAGCCTTGAGGTAGTTGAGGACCTCTTCGCTTTCCTTGTCGCGGAGCCATTCGTAGTGGTCGATGAAGACGTCGCCGTGGTGTTCGCGGCGGTGCTCGACCTTCTTCGGTACGGGCGGGGTGAGGTTCTGTTCAGCCATGAGGCCACCTCTTTCCTTGAGTTTAGATCTGTGAACGGTGTGTGCCGGAGGCGCAGGGGTCCCCGCCGTGGGCTTGGCGGACGGGGCGCTGGGGCCTGTGGGCACGCCTGTTTCTAGTGTATCGAAGAGTGAGGGAGGCTACTATATTGCGGCCCGCGCAGGATTACCTGGCTCAGCTCGTGGAAGCATCGCCGAAGCACCGCCGGAACGTGCATGTTCGGCGGTTAGTTGGCCCGCCCCTTAAAGGACATAAGCGTGCGGCGGCCCGCCTTGTTCGCCTTCGTAAAGGCGCGGTTACTCTGCCGGTACTCGCGTTCCTGGGAGCGCAGGCGTAGGCGCGCGGATTCGGCCATCATCCTGCGGTAGCGTTCGAAACGCTCGGGGTTGAGGACGCCGTCGGTGAGTGCCTGCTGTACCGTGCATCCGGGTTCGGAGCTGTGGGAGCAGTCGCTGTACCGGCACGCGGAGGCGTAGCTGGAGACGTCGTCGAAGGTCTCGTCGATTGCGGCGCTATCGCTCGTGGCGGCGAGCGCCCGTACGCCCGGGGTATCAATCAGCACCGTGCCAGCTGAAGATTCTGCGACGAAGCAATCCGTGCCGGATTCTCCAGCGCCGGGCAGAACAATCATCTGGCGGCTGGTGGTGGTGTGGCGTCCCTTGCCGTCGGTGCCGCGAACCGCGGAGGTTACCTGCACCTGGTTCTCTGAGCCGTCCTCGCGGGGGTCAACTCCGGGGTTGAGTAGGGCGTTGACGAGGGTGGATTTTCCGGCACCGCTACGGCCCAGGAACGCGGCGGTACGCCCGGCGACGAGCTCCGCGACCGGGGCAGGGTCGTAGCCGTTATCCGTGCAGACGGCGAGCACCGCGTCCATGCCGCCCCCCCCCCCAGAGACTCCCGGTACCCGGCGAGCTGTTCAGCCGTCACCAGGTCCCCCTTGGTGAGAATCAGCGCGACCTGCACCCCGGAGGCATGCGCCAGGGCGGTGTAGCGTTCAATGCGCCCGATGGACGGCTCGGGGAAGCACGGTTCAACGATGCAGAGTATATCCACGTTAGCGGCGACGGGCTGATCCTCGGATTCTCGGGTGGCGCTGGGGCGGGTGAGGTAGCTGCGCCGGGGCAGAATCACGAGGAGCTTATGCTCCGCGGGCTGGGTTTCACCGCCGGTTCCGGGGATAGGCTGTGCCAGCACCCAGTCACCGACGACGGGGTATTCTTCTTCGCCGTAGTCGTTCTCGACCGGGCGCAGGGGAGCGGAAAGCTTCACGAGCTCACCCCGCTCACAGGTCAGTAGCTCGCAGCGGGTGCGGTGCACGGCGCTGACGCGGGCGAGGGTGAAATCATCAAGCGTGCCGTCGAGGGTGAATGCGGCGCGGATTGCCGCGCCCTGCCAGGAGGGGTCGAAGCCAAGGGTCTCGAGCGTGTACGTGGCGGGAGGAGTAGTCACAGGAGTTTCTTTCTCGGTTGTAGAGCCCGGTTGAATATGACGCCCGGATAATGCGCCGGGTAGCGGGTACTTAAAAGGTTTGTTCTTTTTGGGTTTCACGCCTTATAGCAGTGAGGCGCGGGCACCGGCGCGGATGCGGCGGGAGGCAAGGAAAGTCAGCCCCAACCCGATAGCGGCGTAGAGTATCGCCAGGGCTGTGTCCGCTGCCAGGAGCGCGAACAGATCCGGCGCGGTGCCGCCCGCAATATCGCCAGAGGTATCTAAAGCCTGCACCAGCCGGGACCCGGGGACCCACGAACACACCCACGCAAGCCACGCGGGGTAGGTGCTCACCGGCACAATCACGCCAGCGCTGACCGGCAGAATAATCGACAGAAAATTTGACCCAGTGTACGGATCTGACAGGTATAGGCCCAAGCCGGCGGCAAAAATACCCAGGCAGACCCCGCCAAGAACCGCAACCGGCATCAGCGCAATGGCGCCCAGTAGAAGCCCCGAAGCCGCCCCGGTAGAGGGTGCCGTGAGGGACAGTAACCACACGATACCCACATTGCTCAGACCCGTCACGGACGCCAACAGGGCCGGCACTGCCGCCGCACCCAGCCAGTAGCCCGCATCCACCGGGCGAGCCGTACACACGTACTCGAAGACGCCAATCCACCGGTCGGTGGCCACACGCGCGACAATACCGGCTGCCACCGAGCTGAGGGTCGCAATCAGGGCGGTCGCGCAGCCGATGCGCACCGTATCGTTCGCGGCGAGGTCGGCACCCAGCAGCACCGTGAAAAGCACGTTGAGGCCCGGCACGAGAACCAGGGTCGTGATGGCCGTTCCGAGGGTCGCGAAGGTAATGGACGACGACCAGCCGATAGAGGCGGTAGACAGTGCCCGACGCACCACGCCGGGCAGGGAATCAGTAGAGAGAACACGCACGCTACATCGCCCCCAGGGTGCCGCGACGACGGGCGGAGGCGAGAGCCTTCCGCGCAAAGAGGAAAGCGCATGCCGCCCAGATGAAGCTCACGATCAGGGTCTGAACCAAGGGGAGGAGCGCATCCGCCGGGGTAGTGATGGCGGTACGCCCAAGTAGGAGGTGAACCGGCGCCTGCAGGGGAATGAGCACGCCCGCGGCATCCAGCCAGGCGGGCGCCTCAACGGTCGTGAAGAGAACCCCGGAAAGAATAAAAACCGGTACGAGCAGAAGCTCCTCGTAGGCGATAGCGTTCGGCGTCGCCACGAAGAACACCGCAATCATGAACGTGACCGACAGGCAGGCAAGCCACAGCAGGGGAACGCCCAGAACGTAGCGTGGCCAGAGGGCGGAAAAGTCCGTGACCTGCAGGTTGAGGGTCGCCAGGGCCCACGTCAACCACGCCAGCGGTAGGGCTGCCAGACCCACAATGGAGGCACTCGAAACGATAGCTGCCAGCACCCGCAGCGGAGAAATCGACCCCGAACACAGGTACACGAGGGTCCCGCGGAAGCGCTCAAAATTAATGATGCCTGCCGATACGATGCAGACCGACCACATGCCCACAATGCCCGCGCGGGTCCACGCCAGGGTCGGGTCAACGGAGTGACCCTCGGAGCTCTGCGCCGCCGCGTGTACGGCAAGAGCTTGGATAATAACCGATCCGAGTACCGTACTGATGAGTAGCTGAATGAAGTAGGGGACCGTCAGGAACTGCCGCAGACTAAAGCCCATGAGCCGTAGCTGGCGGGCGCACTCCTGCCACAGGTTGTACACTCGGCGCTGTTGCCGGGACTCTTTCGGATGCCGCGTCTGAGCGTTCATCGCTTGAGCCCCTCCGCCATTGCCAGGTATGCCTCTTCCAAGGTTGCCGGGCGAGTGTACGGCTCGGTCCGTACCCCAATGCGTGAGGCGGTGAGCCCCTCCGTGAGGATGCGGTGCGCCTCGCCCGCCTCGAATGTGGTGCGTTCGCCGTGCCAGTAGAGGGTCAGCTCCCAACCGGAACCGCGTGGGGCAAACAGTACCGCCGCCTTATCGCCGAGGAAGCCGCGTAGTGTATCAATGCCCTCGGTAGCGGTGGGGTCCACCTGAACCACAGTTGTGGCGGCAATACCTGCGTGTGCGGCAACGTCCTCGAGGGTGCCGCTCACCGCAACGGAACCGGCGCCCAAAACGGTGATGGTGTGCGCCAGATCCTCAATTTCGCCCAGCAGGTGGCTCGTCAGCAGAATGGCGGTACCTTCATCCGCCAGAGACCGGATGAGGGTACGCACGGTCAGGGCGATATCGGGGTCGAGCCCGTTGGTTGGCTCATCCAGCAGGAGCAGGGCGGGGGAGCCGAGCAGGGCGCGGGCAATATGCAGGCGCTGCTTCATGCCGCGGGAGAACTCTTGGACGGGCCGCGCGGCGGCGTCGGTGAGCTCTACACGGGCTAGGGCATGCTCCACTTCGCGCCGCCGGGTTCGTCCGGAGACTCCTGCAACATCCGCGAAGAAAAGCAGATTGTCGCGGGCACTGGCGCGTGGGTAGAAGCCGTTCTCCCCGCCCAACGCGAGACCCACGTGACGGCGCGCCCGCTGCGGGTGAGCGATAGCATCAATGCCGTTCACGGTGAGGCTACCGCCGGTGGGTGTGAGCAGGGTCGAGCACATCTGCACGGTCGTCGTTTTGCCCGCACCGTTGGGGCCGAGAAGGGCATGAATTTCACCGGAGCTGACGCGAAGCGACACCCGGTCGACGGCGGTAAAGGCGTTTTCACCTTTGCCAAAGACGCGGCGAAGCTGCGCCGCGTCAAGAATTGTAGACATCGTGATAAAACCTTGCGGTGCTTAGTCACCCGAAGCCGCTTGAGCATGGTGTTCGCACGCCTGCAATACGTGGGACGGGTGAGATGAATAGTCGTGAGAGAGGCACTACGTAGTGCCTGAACAATCCCAAGTCACCGACTGCAGGTGCGGAAGGTATAACAACGAAACCCTCAGAACTTTGGTATCCCAAGCGCACACTATGCGCTCCTGAAATGTATCGAACCAAAGCAGGGTTGTTTCTGAAAATTTTTAGAGCCCACCATCTGGGCGGGCATTCCGCGAGCCGGTGCGACTTTAGCGGGAGGTCATACCTCATCACTCCTAGATTCAAGGTTTCCATCAGTGTAGCACGGCTCACGGAATGCTGTGATTAAATTTTTTTGATTTTATTCGAAGAAGTTAAAACGATCCCCCGTTATTCGATCGGAATGCCCCACCAAGTGCATAGACACCAAGAGAAATTGCGACTGCACATGCACTCATGACGGCTATACCGCTATACCCCGGAAACTGCGTAAGTAATGTACCGCCAACGGCACCGCTGATAGTTGTTCCAGCGTACATTGCCGTGTTTGAGAGGGATGATACAGTACCGCGAGCTATAGCGGTATGGCTTTGTAGCTCTCCCATGAGGACGGGGAGCATAATTCCTCCGAGAAAAAGTGCAAGAGTAAAAATACCTAAAGCAGTCCAGAAATTAGCTGTCAATGACGCCGAGAGATACACAATACTGAGTGCCATAAGTCCCATGAGCATAGTCTTCTGCGTACCTATATGTGCGACGAATCGTGACCCTGTGAGGGAGCCTAGAGCGTTGCCACATCCGATTACAAGCATGGCGAAACCGATGGTTGTCTGCGATGCCCCAAAGTCTCGCGCGAACCATGAACCTATGAAAGATAGAGATGCGAATACTCCTGTCTGGAAAATCAGGTACGCCAGGAGGGATAGCAAAAGTGAAGGGGCTTTTAAAACGTGCAGGTAGGGAGTCAGAAAATTTCCATCTTGCGCTGCAGACACAGGGGGAATGCTGGGAAAACGTGAATAGAGTATACCCAAGAGAAGAAGAGACGCTGCGGCGATTGCAAAAAATGGTATCTGCCATCCATAAGTAGAGAGGAAAGAACCTACAGGAATACCGGCAATTTGGGCTATGGCAAGTCCAGCCGTTGCATACCCCATAGTTTTAATAATGGCTTGTTTCGGCACTGTCATGGGGATAGATGCCCAAATCTGCGGTGAGATCAGAGAAGCGAACACTCCCGCAAGAAACCGGGCGGTAAAAAGAGACCAAAACCCCCATGCTAAACCGCATAAGCCCGTAAAAAGCGTAAAGCCGATGGACCCGGTAAGAATAATGCGCCTGCGATCAACGCGGTCTGACAGCGGGCCTGCAATGAGTGCGAAAATTGCATACCCTAAAGCGTATGCAGAGACGAACCACCCTGATTGTTCTGTGCTGGTGTTGAACTCCTTGCTGAGTAGCGGAAGCAGCGGGGCAGTGAGAAAAGTATCTGTGCCGATGACAAAGAGAGTGCTGAATGAGACAAGCCGCATGGTTGCCTCAGAATTTTGAGGTAGCTGATGAGATGTATTGTGAGAACTCATTGTGTATCCTTTCATATTATTTCTATGTTCGTCGAAATTAGAATAAATCTATATTATGCTAAAGGGCAAGCCCAAGATGTAATATTCTGTCACAGAGTCATGAAGGCTCAATACGTTATGCGAAAAACCCGGAAAGGCGTGGTTATGGGTAAGGAACGGCTGTATCACCCCACCTCTGATGACGTGACGTTGGATCGTGTCCTTGGCGCATTGTCAGACCCCATTCGACGAGATGTTCTCGCCCGTATCGCAGACCACGGGCCACAGTTCTGCGGTGATTTTGACTATGGAATCGCCAAATCTACGATGTCTTATCATTTCAAAGTGCTCCGAGAATCAGGGCTCATGCACACCGAAGTGCTGGGAACGCACCGTAAAATTACACGCCGAGACAGCGTGATTGAGAATCTTTTCCCCGGTCTTTTAGACTCTGTTGGACTACCACCGGGTCAAGGCCAATGGGGTGAATCTGCTGCGGATACTACAGGTGCCTGACTCGGCTAATCGGGTTGAGAGTATGCGAACCCCTAAAATGAGGTCAGAGCAAAGGCAATTCATAAAACGTCATCTTTGCAATGAAGCGTCTTAAAGTGTCGCGCACTCCTAAAACCCTTGACCCCGCGCAACCGATTATGACACCCTAATGACAGGTCAAGAGCGCCAGCGACAAGCCCCAGCTAGCTGGCCGGCAACCCTCCTCCGCGGTGGGGTGCCCTGGGTGAAGACCGGGCGTTACGCACAAGCGTGACGCAAGCGCGGGACCGATGTGACCGAATCCGGTACATCAATCGTGACAGGACAACTCAACGACGATTCCTGTACCGCTCGGCATGCGGCCCCCTAACTATCCCCTTAGGAGAGCCAAGCATGAGCAACAACACTACCGTCCCGACTCCCGCCAACCCCGCCGGTTGGAAGTTCGAAACCCGCCAGATTCACGCGGGACAGGCACCGGATGCCGCAACGGGAGCTCGGGCACTACCCATCTACCAGACCACTTCCTTCGTCTTTGACAGTGCAGAGCAAGCTGCAAACCGCTTCGCTCTCGCCGAGCTGGGCCCCATCTACACCCGCCTCAACAACCCCACCCAGGAAGTTATCGAGAACCGCATCGCCTCCCTCGAGGGCGGCGTCGGCGCGCTCCTGCTGGCCTCCGGTCAGGCGGCCATCACCTACGCAATCCTGAACATTGCCGGTGCCGGTGACCACGTGGTCGCTTCGCCCTCCGTGTACGGCGGTACCTATAACCTGCTCAAGTACACCCTCGCCGATCTCGGCATCGAAACCACCTTCGTTGAGAATCCTGACAACCTCGACGAGTGGCGCGCTGCGGTTCGCCCCAACACCAAGCTGTTCTACGGCGAGTCCGTGCCCAACCCCCGCAACGACGTGCTCGATATTGAACCCATCGCTGCAATTGCCCACGAAAACGGCGTGCCCCTGATCGTGGACAACACCGTGCCCACCCCCTACCTGCTGCGCCCCATCGAGCACGGCGCGGATGTGGTCGTTCACTCGGCCACCAAGTACCTGGGCGGCCACGGCACCTCCATCGGCGGCGTGATTGTGGACTCCGGTAACTTCGACTACGGCGCAGACCCCGAGAAGTTCCCCAAGTTCAACCAGCCTGCCCCCGGCTACCACGGCCTGGTCTACGCACGCGACCTGGGCAAGGACTCCGCGTTCGGTGCGAACCTCTCCTACATTCTGAAGGCCCGCGTTTCGCTACTGCGTGACACCGGTGCCGCCATCTCGCCGACCAACGCCTTCAACATCGGCATCGGCCTGGAGACCCTCTCCCTGCGCATCGAGCGCCACATCGAGAACGCCACCAAGGTCGCTCGCTGGCTCGAAGCCAACCCGCAGGTCGACCGTGTTATCTGGGCTGGCTTGGAATCCTCTCCCTGGTACGAGCGCGCACAGAAGTACCTGCCCAAGGGCCCCGGCGCGGTCGTCGGTTTCACCCTCAAGGGCGCAACCCTGGAGCAGACCCGCGATTTCGTGGACGCCCTGAAGCTGCACTCGAACGTGGCCAATATTGGTGACGTGCGCTCGCTCGTGATTCACCCGGCCTCCACCACCCACTCCCAGCTGTCCGCCCAGGAGCTGGAGAAGATTGGCGTGTACCCGAACTTCGTGCGCCTCTCCGTCGGCATCGAGAACATCGACGACATTCTCGCCGACCTGCAGCTGGGTTTCGACACCCTCTCCTAAACACGGTAGCCCGCCCTCGTGGACGGGCTGAGGAGGCGCCACCCGGCGTTCCTCAGCCCGTCCACGGGGGCGAGTATCCCACCACCTGTCATCTTTGCCGTTTCTGACCCGCCGCCCCTAACCTGGCCGACGCGTTCTTACCGCCGCGACGCGGACAGCTCTGCACAACCCACCGGAGGGACCCATGACCGCTCAGACCATCCCCGAAACCTGTACCATTCAGCCCGTGACCGCGCCTATTCCCGTGGCCGGCAACCGCACCGAACACCCTGAGGCGCAAGGTTACCTGCGTCAGCTGGCCATCGGCGACTTTGAGCTTGAATCCGGTGTTACTCTGCCTCAGGTCACCATCGGCTACGAAACCTGGGGTACTCTCAATGAGGCTGGCGATAACGCCATCCTGGTTCTGCATGCGCTCACCGGCGACACGCATGTCTCCCGCGGGGTGCCCACCCCGGATATGCCTGCGCCCCTCATCCGCGCTATCGAATCCGACGGCTGGTGGGAGGGCATCGTAGGCCCCGGAGCGGTCATCGACACCGACCGATACTTCGTGATTGCCCCCAATATTCTGGGCGGTTGCTACGGTTCGACCGGTCCGGCCAGCATCATTCCCGAAGGATACCCGGGCGCTGGCAAGCATTGGGGTTCCCGATTCCCGCTCGTCACCATCCGTGACTCGGTCCGTGCCGAGGCACGCCTGGCTCAAGCCCTGGGCATCACGAGCTTCCGCTACGTCATCGGCGGTTCCCTCGGTGGTGCACGCGCCGTAGAGTGGGCCGCAACCAACCCCGAGCTGGTGCGCGGATGCGCGGTTATTGCCTCCGGTCCTGCGGCCACCGCCGAGCAAATTTCCTGGGCGCACACGCAGAATCTGGCGATTCGTTCTGACGCGAACTTTGCCGGTGGCGACTATTATGCCGGTTCCGCACCGGTGGCAGGCCTCGCCCTGGCCCGCCGCATCGCCCACACCACCTACCGTAGCCCCGCTGAGCTGGAACATCGCTTTGGTCGTGAGGAGAACCGCGGCGAAAGTGTCGAGGGCGGCTCGCTGGGCCAGCCTCGCGGACGTTACGCCATTGAGAGCTACCTGGATTACCACGGTAGCAAGCTGGTGGAACGCTTCGACGCGAACAGCTACCTGGCTGTCAACGAGGCCCTCATCTCGCACGATGTGGCGCGCGGCCGCGGTTCGCTCTCGCAGGCGCTGGCCCGCACCGATTGTGAGTGGACGATTGCCGCAGTGAACACTGACCGCCTCTTCTTCCCGCACGAGTCGCATCGCCTGGCGGAGGCGCTACCCACTCCGGTCGAGGTGAACATCATCGAGTCGAACCACGGTCACGATGGCTTCCTCATTGAGGCGAAGCAGGTGGAACGCATCCTTGCTCGCGCCCTGGGCACGGCCGAGGAGGATTCTAAGGATGAGAAGACTCGCGAGCGTGAGGCTCTCGAATCCATTACGAGCCTGTACCGCACTGTGGCATAGAACCCGCAGGGACGCCTCGGTGGGGTGAGGATTTTCCGGAATTTCCGCGGTTGGTGGGGAGCGGTTGGTGGGGAACTCCGGGGGTACTCATAGCGTCGTCATAGGCTCTTCCACCAGGTGAGAACATCTGTACGGCACCAACCGTGTAGAGGTATGCGCCGCCGGTCTTTCTCTACGGGAGGCCGACGGCGCGTACCTCTTCCCTTAGAGGTAGTATTCATGCTAGTCAGGTGATTATCTGCCCTCTTGGAGAGGGTGTGATGCTTTGCCCCTGGACTCTTGGGAACATGCTTTTTGGGGCCCAAAAAGAGAAGACGGCCCAGTTTGCTTTAGACCCGCTCTAACCTCCTAGCATGTAATCCGTGGCAAGTATTCAAGAGGTAGCAGAGCAGTTGGGGGTGAGCACCCACGCCCTGCGTTATTACGAAAAAGAGGGGTTAATCGCGGTGCCCCGAGATGCTCACGGAAATCGCGTATTTGACGAAGAGTCCATCTCTTCGGCTCGGTTTATTGCCACCTGCCGACAGGCCGGAATGAGTCTTGCTGACATCCGCACTATTCTGAGCAACCCGCACGACCACGCTCTCTCCATCGAGGTGATGGAACGTGCCCGAGTGAAGATTGAAAACGAAATCCTCGGATTGCAGCTGAATCTTGAGCACCTAGACCGCCGTATTCAGGAGCATCGCCGTCAACTGGGCGATGCGGCCTAATAGGAATGTCGCTAGTAGCGACGGCTAACGCAGCATGGAACGCCCGGTATTCCCCGGATGGGGGGAACCGGGTGTATTTTCGTGTCCGGATGCTCACGCATAGCTCTTGGGCCTCTTCAGCTTGGGGTCAGCCTGGGGGAGCTTAACCCCAGGTCACGTTCTCCGGGTCTACGCCGTGCGTTCGAATGCCGGTGGCACGGTACCCCATGATGACGGTGATCCGTTCAAGATCTGTATCGGTGTAGTATCGGTACCCGTTGAACTCATCGTGTGCTGGGTTGAGTAGGCCTCGCTGCTCCCAATGGTGTAGCGTGCGGACTGTAGGCCCGTGCAATGATGCTGCTTCTCCCACGGTGTATTCATGGTGCCCGTCAGGTGGTGTTATGTTCGCGTCCATGGTGTCACTCTAAAACCTCACGTTAGGTAAGGGTCAAGCTAGCGGCGGAACCTGCGGTGCAGGTTTGCGGGGCAGTCCTCGCTAAGATGGGTGCATGAGCGAAAACAAATACGTCGTCGAATACACCCGCCCCGCGAACGAACGTGCAGGCACCCACCTGGTGCTCATGCTGCACGGCTACGGCTCCCAGGAGCACGACCTGCTGTCCCTGGCGGCGCACCTTCCGCAGGAGGGCTTCACCTACGCCTCCATGCGTGCACCGCAGCCGGTCGGTAGCCAGTTCTCCGCGGACTCGAGCGGCGCCTACATTGCCGCAGACGCTATCGGCTACCAGTGGTACCCGCTGAACCAGCAGCTTGAATCTGACCAGCGCGCTATTGAGCAGGCGAGCGACTACGTGCTGGAGTGGGTGCGCGCGAACCGTGAACCGTACGCTTCGGTGACCCTGCTGGGCTTCTCGCAGGGTATGGCCATCGCAACTTCGATGGTGCGGCACGCCCCCGGCGAGTTCGCCGCAGTGGTGGGACTGTCCGGCTATGCGGTAGATTCTGATTCGCCGTACTTCAAGGATGAGGAACTGAAGAAGACCGAACTGCCGGTGTTCTTCGGCCGCGACCAGGAAGACCCGGTGATCCCGCAGGAGATAGTGAACTACACCTACGACTGGATCCGCAAGTACACCGACGGCATCAAGGTGCTGTACGCCGGTATCGGCCACGGCGTTGGCCCCATGGAGATTCGCCATGTGGGCGAGTTCCTGGAAGTGAAGGTGCAGGGTCAGGAGCCGCGTATTCGTGCGCAGAAGGTTGCGGAGGCGACCGGCACCGTGGAAGACGCTGACGCCTAATACAGCTATATGGAAAGCCCCCGGGTCATCATGACTCGGGGGCTTACGTGTAGTTCCGTTTGGAAAGGCGGTTATCGTCCTCGTTCCTACAGGGCACCCGCCCTCGCTTCGCTTCGGGCACCCTGATGTCACTTTCGGACGATACCGCCTTTTCGCGCTGGGGTGCTGTGCGGGTGCGGCCGCGTTTTCCGGATGCGCCCTCAGGGTGTCAGCCCGGACGCTCTCCGCAGCGAAGCAAGGAGGAAGCGG
>OFDA01000348.1_pt1 | contig 17948 bp, 21 predicted proteins | sample 1520921 | NCBI WGS metagenome assembly OFDA01 (sample SAMEA2699028, study PRJEB24076) | metagenome
TACAGAACTAAATCCTTCACTTAAATTATTTGTCTAACTTTTTGGGGTCAGTACAGATTCATAATGCCTCCAAATGTGTTTTTCTTTATTCTAGCATGAAATAGGTGGAATAGCTAGAGGAGAGATTATAGGTCGGAGTTTTTCAACATTAATCCTCTAAAGTCACTGGAAAAATCTCTTCCCCCCTGAACATTTTATCTTCCATTTCTTTCCACTCAATGACTAGTTTATACAGTTCATCAGTTGAAATAAAACATGGGTCACCTAATATTTCTTCCTCAAATTGGAAGTAAACTTCTGTTATTTCTTTTCCAATTTCAATTCCTAACATATTACCATCAAAAGCATATTCTTCCATATTCCCAGAAATTACACTCTCCAAAGCTTCTCGAACATCCAGATAAAAATCATTAACCTCAGTGATAAAAAACTCGCCTAAAGTTTGATATTTTTCATCCAAAAATTTTATTGATAATCTAATATCACCGTCAGGATATTTAAATATTCCATATTGTCTTTTTAACATTTGTACTAGCCTATTTCTAATCCTCAAGAATTGAAAAATTATATTTGTTTTTGTATCTCTGATTGAAGCGGACAATTAAATTCATAGGGTCTTTTTTAGTTAATCCATTATCAAAAATTATACTTTTCGTTAACTCTTCCCAAATTTTTTGTATCCCAGATGCTATTTCAGATACTAATTTTGAAGTATCAATTTTAAAAGTGGCAATACCCTTATCTTCCATAAAGAGTATTGAATCGAAAAATAATATTGAAATATACAAATCCGTAGCTGAACTCTTTGTCAATTTAATTAAAGAGTTCTCTAATAATAATTGAATGTTTTTGATATCACTTTGATTATAAAAATATTCAAACATTACCTGATTAATATCTGTAGGAAAAACGTCTGGAACAAAAGTTGGAGGTTCAATTCGATACTTTTGCCTTCCACGAAGTATATCTTCAACGTTTCCTTCTTTTACTATAATTTTTACTTCTTCCTTCAATTTAGTTTATTCTTCTTCCTTCTTCTCTCCATATTTAGGATCAATTATATTAAATAAGCGAATTTGTTCCTCTTGAAAAAACCTATCATAAAGTTCAATGTCCCCACTAGCTTTATTCCAAGCATCCTGTGAGGCTATTATTCTATCCCTTCTGAGATACTTCTGGAAAAGTTTGTCCTCTTGACTTCCCAAAATTACCTCAAAAATGGTCCTCACTGCTTTTTAATTCGTCTTTTTGTTCCCCTTGTATTCAGGCTGAATATTTCGTTTCATGAAGGGATAATTGATATTGTGAGTGCTCTGTTGGATTTTCACTAAAGAATTCTTATAGGCGAGAATTAAAGCAAGAGCTTAATAATACTTAATTTGTAAACTCTTATTTGTTTCAATTCCAACATAGATATAAAGAGTTATTTTAATCTTTGCTAGCTAGAATTTCAGCCCCTTCGGGTAATATTTTTTCCAGTTCAGACTTTGTGAATAAACCTTGTGCTTTAGGATTTCCTCTTAAAGCTTCTGGAAATTGCCTCAAGAAATTTCTATTAGCTTCTTCTTGTGTCACGTTCGGTGGCCAACAGTCGTTTTTTAGCTTGAAATGAATTTCTTTAAGTGTTTTTTCCCCAGACTTTAATAATTGAAATAGTTCTAATGGGAATTCATAGACTACCCTCTGTTCAGCTATTCCTCCTTCATCTGTAACAAAAAAATATTTCTCATGATGTCGCCAAACATGTTGTCCATAACCTTTTATTTCTTCAAACTTACTAACGTCTTCCCAAGCTAATTTACTATGTTCCATGTATGTTCTCCTCTCTTGGTACTAATATCTTTCATGACACCTTCGGGCATATCTCCCGGATATGTTCTTCCACCTGGACGCCACCAGTTATTGGCTCCAGCTTCATTACCACTTGGTATTGAAATTCCTTTTTCTGCTACTACTTCTGGAGTGACATCCAAACGATAAAGTGGACCATCTCCTAAGTACCCTTCATCAAATCCTAACAAAGTTTCGTAAATACGATTATCGCCTCTAGCAATGTCTTGAATGATATCTGCATGGTCTTTACTTAACCAAAAACTTGTTCCATCATTACCCCCAACAATACCATCATTCCAACTCTCGCTAGGCTGAAATTTTTGAAATTTAGCAGCTCCATTATCAAATAAATGCTTATGTGCCTCTATGTAGTCTGGGTGTAAGTATCCTTCTGGTTCAGGACGGGGAGTAATTTCCGTATCAATTGCTTCGATATTTTTAAAAACAGATTGTTGATCCAGGCCATCAATCATTTTTATTTTGGGCGCTTTTTCAGAAATTTCCAATACTCTAACACGGTCTGAAGGACTGATACCTGCCTCCGCATATTTGTGCCATTGAAGATATCTCTGACGATCCACCGGTTCCATATCGATTAAGGTCTTCTGGAATTTCTCCTTCACCAGATATTGGTCAAAGTTACTGGATTTCCTAGCAAGCTTGCTTTCTTCTATATTTCGTAAAATATGTTCACGATCATAAGTTTTTGCTGGTTCTGATATAGTTTTAACATTAGTTTCTACCTTAGGGTTTACCTCAGGAATTACTGGTTTCCTATTGAAGAATGGAACATTCCCTTTTACTTTACTAAATACATCCGAGAACGTTGTATAGGGTTTATTATAGTACTGATTGTATCCTACATAAGAGGTATACAGGGAGCTTGCCAGTTGCAAGCTCTCAGTAAAAGCCCTCACCTTCTTGATATCTTTTGCCCGATTGATTTCTTCCTGTGTAGCTGGTTTGCCTGTAAAAGGATCAATTCCTTCTTCAATTATATAATAATCATATTTAGTTTGAAAAGCAGGATCTCGCCAACTGAGCATTTTTTGACTATCTAAAAGGAAATAGCGATCTAGTAGGTAATCATAATTGGCGCGTTCTGTTTCAGATTTAAATAGTTGTGCATAGGGATTCACATGAGCCATGGAGATCAATGTTTTAAGTTCTGGGTAGGCCTCTTCTAACGCTTCTTGATCCATTGCATCGATATGTTTCTTAAATTTCGGGTCTACCTTGGCTAATTCTGAAGGTAATAACCCTAAATGATCATCCTTTACATCATTATACCGTTTCCATAACAATTTGAGATCATTCATATCCCATTTTGCGAGGATCGTATCACCTTGCCCCATATTCGTAAACCTTTTATAGGCTTGAATCACATCTCCGTACTCTTCCTCCAGTTCTGCACGTGACATTTTTGAGAGTTTGTCTTCAAACGTTTCAACCTTCGGATTCTTCACTTTGTTCAGGACTGCTTGTCGTTTTTGCCATCCTAAAGAGACTGTTTGCTTCCACGAAAGATCAGTTCCACTACTTGGAGGCAAGTAGGTTCCACTAGCAGCATCCCATGATTGTGCAGCTTGGGCAAAACCATTTTGAACGGCCAATAAATACCGCTCTGAATTTAAAAAGATAGTTGGAGAGACTGCATTAAAAGTAAGCAGACTAATTAATATTTTCTGTAATTTTTGTTTTGCTCCTTCTAATACGGCTATAGATAGCAAAAGATTTAGAAAAGCTGAAATCTTATCATCCGATTTTGTTTCCATTAACTGTCGTAGATTAGAAATCTTTTGATCTGCTTCCCTAATTTTTTCTTCTAAATCAACTTGACGCCAACTTTTACTATCTACGTCAGAGGTATATTGACTTACAAATTTTTGACACTCCTCCGCCAGTGATTCTTGGTATAAGACAATCCCTTGAATTAATGGAATTACAGTACTTGTAATATGCGCCTTTGCTGAGTCGTAAGCATGACCTTTTAACTCTTCTTCAGCTACAAAATTTTCAAGAACTTTAATCAATTCAATATTCTGTTGCACGCACTGGGCGGATATACTAGATAAACTAGTTGCCTGACTTCTGGCGGATTCTAGATACATATCTATACTCATGTGATTTCCTCCGTCACTAATCGTCTTTTTTCTTGGTGAATTGAATCTAACTTCATTTCAATAGATTTATGTTCTTTCCGAAGTTTTTCTAATTCTTCATCCAGACTGTATTCCATTATTCTCACTTGATGTTGGAATTCTAACTGGTCATTCATCATTTGACTTTGATATCTACTACCTTCGAAAAGAAAATCTAGATCATTTAACCATTGTGAATCATTCAACAACTGATCCATAACTTCCATTTTCTTCGAATCTAATTTTTCTATCCGCTGATATAAGTCCCACTCCTTATCTGAAAGTTGTCGTTCTTTCTCATGGAGCTTATTCCATGTATCTTCTGCACTCATATCTAATCCTCTAATACATCTAAGTATTTTGATTTCGCTTCATTTGAGAATGATGGCTTAGACTGAATGGTATTCAAAATATTTAAATTTTGACGAATCATGGCATCCTTATCTTCAAATTGGTCGGCCAAGCTATGGATATTTTGAATCATATTCACAATATGATTCGATAGCTGAGTCTGAAGATTCTCAAATTGACTAATACCATTTTTTGCACTATTATTACCAGCAACTGTCGTTTGTTCATCTCTTTGAACTGGAATAGCTGAATGATTATTGGCAGATCCTATTGCAGTAGCATGCTTAGCAGCCACCGAAAGATCACTTTTTACTGTGTATTTATCTCCCATTCATTTCTCCTTTAAATTTTTTCATATTATAACATCTTTCACAGCTATAAAAAAGCCTAGTTAGTGGTATTCCCAGCACATTCGCCCACACAAAAAAACTCAAGCCAACTGACTTGAGTTCCTTATTATTGATCATTGTGGCATTCATACCAAAACTAGGCTGTTAAATGGTATAGCAAGAGGAGAGGTTACAGGGTGAGGTTTTTCAACTCTTCCCGTACTTGCATTAAGAGAAGGCTTAGCTTGTTCTTTCCAGAGCCATCTCCCCCATCAGCCCAGTAGTCGTCATTTCGCGTATGTTCGATGAGGAGGGCATCTCCTGTCGCGAGCAATTCTTTCGCGATTTCTGGATTTTGGCTAAATTTCATACGAAGGGGCTGGAGCATCACTTTATCTTTGACCTCTTCCCAATCTGGTCTCAAGGGATTTTGACGATTACGTCCCTCTAAAGCAGCATCCATCGGAGATGCTATCTGACGAATTTCCTCTTGAATTTGGGGCACTAATACAGTATCTGATGACAAAATGCTGGCTTTATCTTCTGCTTGTTTATCCTCTACAAGTTTAGCTGCAGCCAATTCAATCTCTTTGCGACTTTGTTTAGCAGTAGAATGTTGACCAGCAGTATATCCCATCATGAGAATAAAGCTAGTTGCAGCTACTGTTCCAACACTAATTAAGGCTTTAGTTTTGACTTTATTTAACATCTTAGACCTTCTTTCTATAAAAACTAAGTCAAGAATACCAGATAAAGCTTGAAAAAAGTATCACAGAAGTAAAAATGCCACCCGAAGGTGGCCAATATAACTTACAAAATTAGTAATCCGTCTGATAAATTTTTTTATACAAACCATTTTTCAGATATCATAGACATAATGATTTCCTCCTTAATTACTAATAGATTATCAAATTTACTGTTTATTAGAATGAGTAATATGTGCAATTTTTGTAAATAAATTAAAAAAGCTGCATCTTCTGCAACTTTTTAATCTGGTGGAAAATAGCCCAACTGCTCAGCGATGTGAATCGCCTCCTGCCTGTTAGTCACTCCCAATTTTGAAAAGATATTGGCCAAGTGATTGGAAACTGTACGTTTACTCACATAGACCTTGTCACAGACATCATCAATGGTCAAGCCATTTCTAACCAGTTCTAGTATCTCGATTTCTCGTGGTGTTAGCACCTCTACCATCACTTCATCTGAAAAGACCTTACCACCTAAATAAATCTTTTCCAGTTTTTTCACCAACTCATCTGGGTCCACACTTTTGTCAAGAAAGCCATAAGCCCCCATAACTTTAGCTCGGTGTTCATACATTTTTTTACTGTAACCTGTCAAAATCACAACCTTACTAGAACAACCATTATCGATAATCTCTTGTGCCAAGGTCAGCCCATCATCTTGATACAGACTCGTCAGGTTGATGTCAATCAAAATAATGTCGTAGTCATTAAAAGCAATCTCCGAAATAGTCGAAAAATTATCCACTAACTGGACCTTTTTAACGTTTTCCGATAACTCTAAAATCATCTTGATACTTTGGCTAAATAATTTATGATCATCAATTAACAAAATTTTCATAACACAACTCCTTATCAATCGGGAGAGTAATTTCTACACGAAATCTCTTATTATTTTCAAAAATCTGCATTTGACCACCTAAAACACTAATTTTATTAGACATATTTTTCAAGCCATAACCTAAGGATTTTTCTGTTTGAAGGCAGTCATTTTCAGAAATGATAAAAATAGCGTCATCATGCACATCAATCTTCAAAGAAATCCTTCCACCACTAGCATACTTAACGGCATTGGTCGCCAACTCCTCAACCAGACGATAGGCAATTTTATCGTAAGGAGATAAAAGCCTAAAGTGGGCAGGAAACTGTGTGACTACTTCATTTTCTGCGTGATAGCGTTTGACAATCCGATTAATCAGCCCTTGATACTGGATGTCTAACTGCTCGTCTGTTTCTACCATTGGCTGATAATAATCCATCCGCTCACGAATCCGCTGAACCAACTCCTCTGTTACCAGATTGATCTGTTCACCAAAAACTTGATTACTACTATATTTATTGAAATTTTTTATTGCCATAACATTTTGCAGGATTTCATTGTGAAGAAATTCGGAGAACTGTTGTTCTGTATCTTCATTTGCCAGCAGATTTTTCACCATACGGTTACGCTTTAAAAAGAGAACTTTTACATAATCCCTAGAATCTAGCATTTCAGCAGAACGAAAGAGGCGAATTAATTCTTCCGAACAAATCCCGAACAATAGTAACATGATATTCAAGACCAAAAAGCTCGTGTTTAAATCTAGACGAAAGATGATGAAAATGCCTACTAACAAAAACATAACCAGTAAAAACAAGCGTGAAAAAGCTTTTATATAGGACAATTTTAACTCTGATACCTTTTTTTGAAAAGAGCTGATAATTGTTTTGAAGTGTAAAAAAGCTAAAATGCCAACAATTTCCAGATACCAGACTAGGTTCATCACTCCTGAGCCCGTCGTATTGATATACAAAAAGAAATAAGAAAGAGGCAATATCAAAGCTAATATCCACAAATTTCGTCTCTGATACTTGAGTTTACTTTTCAACTCTTTATGATATAAAATCAGTAAAATCAAGGGAACAAGGTTTAAAAAGAAAGACGCAAACAAGGACAGAAATAGAAAAATTGAAGGACTTAACAGATATGAACTAATGGTGATTAGTGTCAACACAAAGGACACACTCAACAGTTCTTCTCCTATTTTCTCTCCCAGAAAGATAATAGACAGAGAACTATACAGCAATAAAAAAGAGTTGAGCGGATGAAGAATATCAAAAAAGTGCAACAGGGTGCTCGCAACTCCTTGATTAAATATGGATTGCCAGCTAATGAGAAACATCATCAGGAGCAACCAAAGTTTCAACTCACTATACCGAAAGGTCACAATATTACAAATATAGCTAAATACAATTAAAGCAATAATCAGCAATAAAACCATCTGCAAGGAAAAATCTGTCGAAAAGTCCAGAGGGATCCTATGATAAATATAAATCATTAAAGCTAGATGATTCAAAATCGTCAACCACCACAATAAAAGTGAGTTTTTCGAGAACAATTTGACAAACTGTTTCATATGTATCTACTTCCTGAACTACTTTAATATTATTATAACACAATACCAGAATTGCAGGATAGGCAACTCTGGTATTTGACTTAATTTTCAATAATTTGCAAACTTACTCTGTAAGTCACTAGCAAGTAAAGGACAAAGAGTAAAACCGCTACTCCCAGATAGGTGATATCAATAGAAATGCTGGTATTAGCGAAATTCTCAAAATAGCCCAAAAGAGCGGTACTCAAGGCAAATGCTAGCGGACCTGCGATGACCAGCGGAACCAAGAAATAACTTAGAATCTGTTGCAAAAGAATAGAGCGATTTTGCTTCCTCTTATTCCCAAGAAGATATAAGATTTGATAATCATTGACACTATCCAAAGCACTTGTAGAAGTTTGAAGGGACAAGATACTGAGGGAAATAATGATAAAAATAACACTGACAAAAATCATGACAAAGACAATGACGCCCATAAATCCAAGATAAATCTCAAAAATTCTTCCTTTGGTTTGATAGGTGAACGGATTCAACTCTGCTCCATCACGAATGAAGTAGTATTTTTCTATCCACTGACTTAAGAATGTTTCTACTTTCCGTTTGTCGATATTTTCTTTGAAATTGGCAACATAGGTCGTGTGGTCTTCCGTCAATCCAACTACTACCTTATCTGGTACAATTAAGGTTCCTGTATCATTTGTACCCACTGACGATAAAAAGTAAACTGTTTCAAGTGGATTCGAAGAGGCAAGGTTGAGAGAATGACCGTTAATCATGAGGGTTTTGGTCGTTGATAGAAAGTCCTGGATCTGCTTGGCAGTTCCTTTATAGTTTGCATTGACCAGAAATTGGTTATCTGCCAAGTCAACCGCTTTTTCCCCTTGCAGTTTGCGGAGATGATTGTAGGCAGAAATTCCTAAAATCGGTACTTTTGATTCAGGAAGTTCCTTATCATGCGCCCAGAGATTGCTAGTATCAATCAAATCTTTATAGGTTAAATCACTAGAATAGATAGGATAGCTGTACTCCTCTTTGATAAGGTTAAAGTCAAATCCATCTGCTTTCAATCTGTCTTTGACAGATTCCTGAGAAAACTGGAACTCTTGACCACGATAAAGATTGACAGTTACATCATAAGGTGAGTATTTGTTCAGCTCTCGGTTCATAGTCGTATAGGCACTACCACTAAAAACTAGTAAGCTGAGAGCCAGTGTCAAGGTCAAGGATAAGACAGCCAACGTTACCGAATTACTATCAGCTTGTTTTGAAAATTGACGAATTTTAAAACTGTTTAGTTTGTTATAGTAGGTTTGAGGCAGTTTTCTAAGGGAAACCAAGATAAAATGGCTCAAGGTATTGTAAAATAAAATCACAAAAATCACGAAGACAGATACCAGCAAGATACCCCAGCTTTTCAAGAATGATAGATGGTGATAGTCTGAAAAATAGAGAGCACCAAAACCGATAACAGCTGTCGAAAGAATAAAGAGAAGTGCTTGAAGAACTGGCTTGCCTTTTGCCAAGACAGATTTCTTGACCCCATTTTCTTGAATGAGTGCAATGATATTTTGCTTTCTAAAGGTAAGAATGTCCATGACACCAACAATAAAACTGGTTACCAAATAGGAATAAACTAGTAAGATGACAGACTTGCTATCAAAAAAAACAGACTACCAAAGTAATTGGCCATAAAAAACTCAGATGCAACCTTAGATAGAATGACCAGTAAAATCAAGCCAAGCAAGAAACCTAGAATCAAGGAAAAGATATTGACCAGCATGGTTTCAAAGAACAGGGTACGGATAATCTGCTTCTTCTTCATTCCCAGCGTTGCATAAAGTCCCAGCTCTTTCTTACGACGTCCCAGGACAAAGTTTGTGGAATAAACGACGAGAAAGGCAATCGCCGATAGAATCAGATAGGAAAGCAAGCCCATGTACTGACTCATCACCGTCGTCAACATTTCCTTTGCCCCTGATAAACTTTGCATCACTGGATGGCTTGGTAAAGCATTAAAAGCATAGAGCAAGCTATAAATCAAGGTTAGACTGAAAAAGTAGATGGTGTAAGTCTGTAAATTTCGAAATACATTTCGTAAAATTAATTTTGGATACATACTCTCTTCCTCCTATCTCGTACGGCTGTAAATCTCTTGCAAATACTGTTCATTAGATAAGCTGTTACGTTCCAAATCATCCATAATCTTTCCATCGCTAAGTAGCACCATCCGTGAAGAGTACTTGGCTGTGGCAGGGTCATGCGTAACCAGTAAAATGGTAATACCAAAACTTTTATTGATTTCCTGCAAAAGTGCCATCAGTTTTTCAGAATTGGCAGAGTCCAAGGCTCCTGTCGGCTCATCTGCGATAATCAGTTTAGAATCATCAATCAAGGCTCTAGCAGTTGCCACACGTTGTCGCTGGCCACCTGATAACTGATTAGGAAACTTATCTTTTAAGTTTTGAATGGCCAACTTATCCAAAATTTCCTCAATCTTATACTGATGTTTTTTGATATTTTTCCCCTGAATTTGAAGAGGTAGAATGATATTTTCATAGACCGTCAAGGTTTCCACCAAGTTGTAGGCTTGGAAAATATAGGAAATGTTTTTAGCACGATAGTCAGCTAGTTCATTTTCCTTGGCATGGATGATGTCAAAATCTTCAAATCGAATCTCACCTGATGTTGGTTTATCAATCGTTGAAATACAGTTGAGGAGTGTTGTTTTTCCACTACCACTGGCACCCATAATTGCCAGAAATTCACCTTTTTCAACGGACAAGTTCACATCTAATAAAGCATGAACGATATTATCCCCTTGACCAAATGTTTTCGTTAATCCTGTCACAATAAGCTGTTTCATCATTTCATTCCTCCGTTTCTTTATTACTCTCTCATTATACGGTTTCTTTCAAGGTTTTCCATGAGTATTTTGTGCAGTATATTCAAGTTATAAAAAAACCGATACCTTTTTCAGGTATCGGTCGATGTTGATTATTTGCGATCGTTTCTTTTTTTCATAAAGTAAACAATCCCTATGACAATAACTCCTAAGACCAGTACAGGTGCATAGAATTCTAGTGTTCCAATAATTCCTTCCATTTTATCCTCCTATCAAAAAATAGAGGTAGTTTTATCCACAGCGCACGTTTGGCGAAGTACATTCATAAGAATATGTAAACCACCAACCACAGCGACCTTGTACTGTTAATCTAACAGTCGTACGTCACCCAGCAGTATATTTAATATTTAACTCTTGGCTATTAATTTCATAATCCAAAGAATCAATCTCAAAATGGTCTTGTTTCATTTGTATTTCTCCTCGTAAATATAACACCAAATCAAAGTGTTGTCAATGTTTTGTAATAAAACTCAAGAATTTTCCTTTTGTTTTATCTAACAACAAACATTATTTCTCGTATACTCATAGGAACAGGTGAAACACAATCCACAGCGACCTGCTAGTGTCATTTTAAAAGCTATGCACCACTAGCTCCTGATTTCCCGGAAAGTTCTTGGTTTTCAACCTCGAAACTTAGAGAATCAATCTCTGGACGACTTGTATTTTTAGACATAAGGTTGCCTCCTTCCTTCTTTTAGATGATCATCATTACAGTAACTAGTATAAACTCTAGTATTGGCTAAGTAATGAGTAAATCGTGCAAGTTTCTTATTTTCGAGAAAAATTTTTATAGTGCCCAATTAAAAAGTAGGTCAAGCATACCAGATAAAGCTTGGAGCTTTTATCACAAGAAAAAGACTCCGAAGAGTCTTCGCATTACTTATGCAATTCTTTATTACTCAATGTATGAAAAATCCCCCACAGAAGAATATTTACAATGATAAACAGCAATATTTCCACTAAATTAAAGTCAATCAAATTCCGTGACCTCATTGCCACCATAGCTTGGGAGTAGGGATAGATTAAAGATAATTTATCTGATACAAAAATCATCATAAATCCTATGAAAGTACCAATAGCACCAATTCCCACAGATTTACTGAAAACACGAGTTTTAGCTGTCACAAAAAACTGCACTGCCATCATACTAATTGTTCCAAAAATCCCCAATAAATCCCACTTGAGGTAGGTGAACAAATTAGAAATTTCTAAATGAGCTAAGTGAGCACTGACATAAAAAATACCAAACAAGAACAACTGTAAAACAGCAATAAACAAGATAATTACTATTTCTTTTGCCAACAATAATTTCCCAAGACTGACATTATTAGCTCTGAGAAATTCAATATTTTTTCTATCAAACTCTTTTCCTAACATCATGGCTACATAAAGGCTAACCAAAATCGGAAAGAAAAGCTGGCTATAATAGAAGGTCAATTGTCCCCATAAAACAGGCACTTTTTCACTTTCTGCAACCATAGAATAAGCTGAACCAAAGTAAATCCCAAGACCAATCAGGCTACAAAAAGCTAAGAAGCAAATACCAATCATCAACATGGAAAATTTTTGGGTTTTCCGCCATTCTACTGATAGATAAGACATCATAGCTTGCCTCCTTTCTTTTCAACTAGATAGAGAGATAAGAAGAGATAGATTAGGGCTATTGGCAAATATGTAAAGAGTTTAAATCCTAGATTTGTCGCAAAAACATAACTCACTTGACTGGCGACTTTCTGGTAATCCACCAGAGACAGATATGCTATACCACCAAATGGGAAAATCAGCTGTAGAAAAGCTGTTGCATGACCAAATCCAAATCCAAGAAATCCTCCGAAAATCCCTAATGCCATTATCAATGCCTGCTTTTTCAGTAAAAACTGCAAAGTCAAAAACAGACAGGTTAAGACAAAAGATGCTAGCAAGAAAATGACGATTTGCCAGAGGATTAGGCTAACAGGCATTTCTAAACCTGATAAGATTGCAATCAACTGGACTACTACTCCCTCCAAAAAAGCGAGAAAGGTCAAAACGAACATAGTTAGGCCAAGCTTACTCAGAAAGATATGACGTACATTTTCACCATTTGCCAAAAGCAGTTTGAAAGTGTTGCCTTCCTTCTCGTTCTTGACAATCCGCGATACAAAGAGAGCAACCACAATAGGAAGAATCAAGCCATTTACTTCTTTTATCATATAGAAAATTAGGCTAATCTGGTGCATGTCTGGATTACTTAGGTAGCGTGTAGCGGCTGCAATTGCCCAAGCAAATCCGACTCCCATAACTAGTATGCTAATGAGGAAGGATTTGGTTCGTTTTGCCTTGAGCAATTCAATAGACAAATTATTCAACATAAGACTCACTCCTTGGTTAAGTTAAGGAAGATAGATTCCAAGGTTTCTTGTTCTTGCTTCACTTCATAAATTGGAACTTTCTCGACTATTAAATCTCGTAACAAACTAGAAATCTGCTGATCGGCAAGGTTAGTCAGCTTAAGTTTATCCTCTTGTATCTCTAACATCTTGCACGGATAACCAAATAACACTTGGCTAATGACTTCACGTCGATCTCTAAAATCCCCACGCACTTCCAGCCATTTATTGGACTGAATTTTACGAATTTCTCCCTCGTAAACCAGTTGACCATGATTGATAATCCCCACACGGTCAGCAATATGCTCAACTTCAGAAAGGATATGGGTAGAGATGAAGACAGTAATGCCCTGTTCTTTTGCCAACTTGATAATCAGTTCCCGAATTTCATGAATCCCTGCTGGGTCTAGCCCGTTTGTTGGCTCATCCAGTATCAACAAACGTGGTTTCTTGACTAAGGCAAAGGCTAAAGCCAAACGCTGTTTCATACCCAGAGAATAATCTTTAACCAATTTTTTCTTGTTTTTAGGTTGATCTAACCCCACAATTTTCAAGGTTTCCTGAATATTTTTCTTATCAAATCCAAGGATTTTTTGGAAGACCAAGAGATTTTCATAGCCTGTCAAATTAGGATAATAAGATGGTTCTTCAATCATAGAGCCAATCTGATTTAGATACTGCTTGTCCGTACCTATGGGTTGACCGAACACTTCAATCTCCCCAGCTGTACGAGAAATCAAAGACAAAATCATCTTCATGGTGGTTGTTTTCCCAGCTCCATTTGGACCTAGAAAACCATAAATCTCACCTTGTTGAACTGATAAGGAACTAAGGTTAACTACCTGAGTGTCCTTAAATCCCTTTTGTAAGTTTTTTATCTGTAAAACATTACTAATCATTATGAACTTTCTCCTTTAAACCAAATAATTTTCTATAATTTTGATTTCTATAAATCAAATTATCATGAGTATCTTTGATAACATCTCCACTACTCTTATCAACAAAAATGATAGAATCAACATAATTCACAATATCTAATTGGTGACTCACTATTACCATTGTTTTGTCTGAATAAAATTGATTACTTAAAACAATGGTTTGGATTACTCCACCACCAGCACCAAGAACGTTATCGAGTTCTTCAAGAGTCGATTCTTGAAGAGAATTCATTGCTTCAATCTCAACGAGATTCATTTGTTGTTTAGCCATTTGGAAATACCTCACTGATTAAAATTTATTTGAGAAGTATCTCTATCTAGGTTATGTCTTTATTATAGACATGCTAGATTAATTTTAAACTAAGCTAACCTTAATTTTACATTAAGATTAAAGTGTTTTACCTTTTTTCACTCTTTTAAATGGTATAATATAGATAAGTGAGGTAAGATTATGAATTTCGAACAACAACTCCTGAATAAGCACATCCTTATCATTGATGACGATAAAATTTTAAACTCTTCCATAAGAGATATTCTCACTGCCTACGGATTTTCCAATCTAACATCAGCCTATGATATAGAATCTAGTTTGGACATGATTGAAACAGAGCAGTTCGACCTTTTCCTTTTGGACATTATGCTCCCCGATGGTGATGGCTACACATTAGCAAAACATATCCGAAAAAAAGGCGATACACCTATCCTCTTTCTGACTGCCAAAAATAATCCTGAAGATGAGGTAGCTGGTTTCAATGCTGGTGGTGATGATTATGTCATGAAACCCTTCATTCCAAAAAATCTTATCTATCGTATTATGGCTCTGCTCCGGAGAAGCTATAAATCAGAACAGGAAGCAATACAGATTGGACAGACTTTGGTGAGTTTTCGGAATGCAACAGTACAAAAAAATGGAGCAGAAATTTCTATTACGCCAATTGAAATTCAGATTTTGAAAAAACTTTACGATAATAAAAATTACATCGTTTCAACCGAATCTCTCTGTGATACGATTTGGGGAGTGGATAGCTTTGGTTATGAAAACACTTTGACTGTACATATTCGGAAAATTCGAGAAAAAATAGAAGAAAATCCTTCAAAACCTCAATATTTAAAGACAGCTAAAGGGCTGGGATATAAATTGTTATCATGATTATGAACCAAACCAAAATTTTAAGGTATTCACTAAAGAAATTTATCTTTTTTTCCATCATTATCTTCATTACCAATATTCTTCTAATTGCCAGTTTTGTTTTCTACATTAAGGAAAAGCAAACTGCTACTGAGACTGTGAAAATAATTTCTGAACACATTACCATCACAAAAAATAACGTCCACATACCTAAAAATGATATTTCTAGTCTAAAAAAACAAAAGTTATGGCTCATGGTATTGGATAAGCAGACTGGAAAACAAGTGTACGAACAGTATAAACCTACAGAAGTTCCTTCGCAATTTGACTATGGGGACATTTTACAGTTTTCTCGCTATTATCTTTCAGATTATCCTGTTTTTAGTCAGATAAAAGGTGACTACATCATTGTTGTTGGTTTTCCAAAAGATAAAATTGCTCGTTATAGTTATAATTACTTAGATATAGATAGTATTCGCTTGATTCCACTAGTAGCATTTGGAGTATTGCTTTTCAACTGCCTTTATTTCGCTTTTCTTTACTACTATGGTGTGACGCATATCAATCGTAAAATTGCGCCTCTTGTAACTGCTATTCAGAATCTCCCAGATGGTTTGAAAAATCCAATAAATTCTATTTCAGAACTAGAATATCTTACAACTGCAATTAATCAAACCGATACTCTACTCAAAGAGAATGAAGTCTTTAAAGAGCAATGGATTTCAGGTATTGCACACGATATCAAAACACCTCTTTCTGTCATCATTTCTAACGCGTCCTTGTTAAATGATTCTGAACTAGATACACAGTCTAAAAAACATATTCGCCCAATATTGACGGAATCCTATTACATCCAAAATATTTTAAATGACTTAAATATAGTAGCTCGCCTTTCATCCGGTCATCTTCGATTAAATCAGACTGAAACAAAAATTATCCCCTTCTTCAAAGACATTCTCATCCATATTTTAAATCAAGAAATCTGGAATGATTTTGAATTTGAATTTGATTACGATTATTCACTTGTTAATCAATCTATCATGATTGAGCAGTTTTTAATCACAAGAGTTATCCATAATATCATCTACAACTCTGTTTTACATAACGAAAAGGGGTGCACAATAAGAATCCACTTATTCAAAAAAGATACAAATGTAATTGTCGAAATCAAAGATAATGGACAGGGAGCTTCACCAGAAAAAATTGCTGAACTTAATGAATTATATTTTAAAAATATGTATACGTCTACTATTAGAACGACTGGAATTGGGCTAAAAATTTCAAAACAAATTGTTGATTTGCATCAGGGCTCTATTTCATTTGCTAGTGTTCAAAATGAATTCTTTGAAAGCATCATTTCACTTCCGATTTTCAACATTACCAATTAGATAAAAAAATGGAGAAGAACCATTAGAGTTTTCTCCATTTTTTTATCTTATCTTCCACTTATACCCTACCCAGCCTGCCAAGACAAGCAAAGCAAGGTTAAAGATGATAAAGAAAGTCGTTAAACCAAATAATCCATTCTGTGCCAAATCTTCCGTGTTGGAATTCTATCAATATTTTGGACACATTTTGGGAGGAAAATTTGAAGGCTAGCGCCCTTCGGTTGCTGGACCCCTTCTACGACCAATTCTCTGTACTCTACAGGAGACTGGTCATTTAATTTCTGTTGAATTCTAGTTTCATTATAAAATATGATGTAATTTTTAACAATATCTGTTATACTATCTCCAGTTATGTTTCTTCACTTATGGAGAGAGAAGGTTTCAGACTTGAGAACAGAGTGAAACCATTCGATACAGGCATTATCTGCTGGTGTTCCTTTTCGGGACATGGAGCGGGTGATGCCTTTTTCTATACAAGGCTGATAGTAGGTTTTTGAGGTGTAGACAGATCCCTGATCGCTGTGTAAAAGTACCCCTTGAGGTAGCTCAAGTTGATGAAGTGTATCGAGTACAAAGTTAGTATCTTGACACTCTGAGATGGTATAAGCTACTATTTCACGATTATAGAGATCCATGATCGAAGATAGATAAAGTCTACAGTTTCCAAAGTAGAGGTAGGTGATGTCTATGACAAGCTTCTCCATAGGCTTGTCTGCCTGAAAATCACGATCCAGCTTATTGTCTGTTACATGGTAAGGCTTCCCTAATTTAGGTCCCTTCTTGGGACGGGCACGGCAAAGGTAGCCCTTTTCCTTCATGATACGATAGACCTTCTTGCGATTAACGACGAGGTTATAAACTTTCTTTAGTAAGCGAGTGATGGTTCGATAGCCGTAAATAAAGCGATTTTCTATACAGAGTTGTTCGATTTTATCTGCTATTTCGTCTCTTTTCTGAGAATTCTTACACTCCTGTTTCCAGCGATAAAAGGTGAAGCGTTTGACGCCGAAACATTCTAAAATAATAGATACAGGGCACGTTTTCTTATACTCTTCTACTAGCTTGATAAGACTTACTTTGTCGATTCTCTTATCAAGCTCTGATACTTTTTTAGTAATTCTACCTGCAATCGTAACTGTTCCACTTCAGATAACTGTTTCATCCCATTACCATAAGTATATTGTTTCCCCACGGGTTGGTGGAAACGGTACAATTCATCATTCTGATACCATCGCTACCAGGTCTTGGCCTGACTAGCATTTTTGATGCTGAGGGTATCCATGATAACTTTATTTGATTTGCCTGCCTTCTTCATTTCGATACAGGCTAGCTTAGTTTCTACTGAATATGCTTTTTGACCATAACAAAACACCCCTATTTCTAGTTTACCAGAATTGTACTGACCCCAAAAAGTTAGACAAATAATTTAAGTGAAGGATTTAGTTCTGTA
>OFDA01000349.1_pt1 | contig 17937 bp, 13 predicted proteins | sample 1520921 | NCBI WGS metagenome assembly OFDA01 (sample SAMEA2699028, study PRJEB24076) | metagenome
GAGGAGGGCGCCGAACCTCGAGCTAATCCCGCCGGAGTGGTTCGTGGTTTGGGTGTGCGCCCCGTGCCTAGCGAACTGGGGCGGGGAGGCTGTCGCGGTTTAGCCTGTTGCGTGGCAGCCTCCACCCACACGCAATGAGCCACCGCGTATCAGAGTGTAACCCCGGTGAGAGTCGCGCCGCGCTCTGCGGTAAACTGAAAGTTATGACTGCAACTCCGTTCTACATCACCACCGCCATCTCCTACCCCAATGGCAACCCGCACATCGGCCACGCCTACGAAACCATCGCCGCCGACGTGCTGGCCCGCTTCAAGCGCCTCGACGGCTTCGACGTACGCTTCATGACCGGCACCGACGAGCACGGCCAGAAGATGCAGACCACCGCAGAGAAGCTCGGCAAAACCGCCAAGGAACTCGCCGACGAGAACTCCGCACGCTTCAAGGCCATGAACGACGCGCTGAACATCAGCTACGACCGCTTCATCCGCACCACCGACCCCGACCACTACGTCGCATCCCAGGCCATCTGGAAGCGTATGGAAGAGAACGGTGACATCTACCTCGGTAAGTACGCCGGCTGGTACTCCGTCCGCGACGAGGCCTACTACGCAGAAGACGAAACCGAGGTCCGCGACGGCCAGCGTTACGCCATTGCCACCGGCACCGAGGTCGAGTGGACCGAGGAAGAGTCCTACTTCTTCCGCCTTTCCAAGTACGGAGACAAGCTCCTGGAGCTCTACGCCAACGAAGGCTACGTCTACCCTGAATCGCGCCGTAACGAACTCATCTCCTTCGTCAAGGGTGGCCTCAACGACCTGTCCATCTCCCGCACTACCTTCGACTGGGGCGTACCCGTGCCCGGCAACGACAAGCACGTCATGTACGTGTGGGTCGACGCACTGACCAACTACCTCACCGGCCTCGGCTACCCCGACACCGAGAACGAACTGTTCACCAAGTACTGGCCCGCAGACCTGCACCTCATCGGCAAGGACATCACCCGATTCCACTCCATCTACTGGCCCGCATTCCTGTGGTCCGCCGGAATCGAACTGCCCAAGCGTGTCTTCGGCCACGGCTTCCTGCTCGTTAACGGCGAGAAGATGTCCAAGTCCGTCGGTAACGTCGTCGACCCCGCAAACCTCGTCGACGCCTTCGGCTTGGACGCTGTGCGCTTCTTCCTCATGCGCGAGGTTTCCTTCGGTCAGGACGGCTCCTACTCCGAAGAGTCCATCATCAACCGCATCAACTCCGACCTGGCCAACAACCTCGGCAACCTCGCCCAGCGTTCGCTGTCCATGGTCGCCAAGAACTGCGGCGGCGCTGTGCCGGAGCACGGCGAATTCACCGAAGCCGACCGCAAGATCCTCGACGAGGCGGCTGCCCTCTACGAGCCGGTTCGCGCCGACTTCGACGAGCAGGCCTTCCACCGCGCCCTCGAGCGCATCTGGACCGTGCTCGCAGACACCAACGCCTACTTCGCAGAGCAGGAGCCCTGGACCCTGCGCAAGAACGGCGAGCTTGAGCGCATGAACACCGTGCTGTACGTAACCCTTGAGGTCGTACGCCAGGTTGCCCTGCTGCTGCAGCCCGTCATGCCCGACTCGACCGCCAAGCTGCTGACCCTGCTCGGCGTACCGGAAGGCGAGTCCCGCCAGTTCGCCGCTCTCGGCACCGCGCTCGTGCCCGGCACCGAACTGCCCGCACCCGCACCGGTGTTCCCCCGCTATGAGGCACCCAAGGCGTAACCGTCCGGTTGCCCGTAACCGTCCGGTTGCCAGAGCAACAGCGGCTGGCGCGTGAGATAGCGCCGTAACGGATAGCGTGAGAAAGCCCCCGGCTTCCCTACCCCAGATGGGGGAGGAACCGGGGGCTTTCTGCATGTAGGTAGGGGGTGGTTTGCGCGCGGGGTAGTAGCCTTGGTTGGGCTACCACTCATCCTTAAGGATGATGCCGGCACCCCGCCCAACCTGCATCAGGCTCAGCTCAGCCCGGGGGATTAGCGATAGCCCCTGCATCCGCTGGTAAAGCCCCTGTGAACACCCGCCAAAATCAACCCGGAGGATGAGAAAAACCCCGTAGTCAGCGCCACATCGCGTGAAATAATTGAACCATGACTACGACAACTCCTCACGCACAGACGGCACAGCCCGCCGTCTCCGCACGAAACCTTTCCAAAACCTACGGCGTCGGTGAAGCCACCGTCCACGCCCTCAACAACGTCTCCGTCGACTTTGAGCAGGGCAAGTTCACCGCGATTATGGGCCCCTCCGGCTCGGGTAAGTCCACGCTGATGCAGACCATCGCAACCTTGGACACCCCCGACCCGAACCCGGCAACCTCGATTCGTATTGGCGGTACCGAGCTCTTCGGTCTGAAGGACAACGCCCTCACCGAATTCCGCCGCGAACACATCGGCTTCATCTTCCAGGCGTTCAACCTGGTGCCCACCCTCACCGCGGGCCAGAACATTGACCTGCCCCTGGGCCTTGCCGGTAAGAAGCCGGACCCGCAGTGGCGCGACTACCTGGTCAAGACCCTCGGCCTGGAAACCCGCCTCGACCACCGCCCCGAACAGCTCTCCGGCGGTCAGCAGCAGCGCGTCGCCATCGTGCGCGCCCTGCTCGCACGCCCCGAAGTGGTCTTCGCCGACGAACCGACCGGTAACCTCGACTCCAACTCCGGCGCCGAGGTGCTGCGCCTGCTGCGTGCCGCCGCAACCGACCACGCACAGACCATCCTCATGGTCACCCACGACGCAAACGCCGCCTCCTACGCAGACCGCGTGGTCTTCATCAAGGACGGCATGGTCGCCGGCGAAATGATCGAACCCACCTACGACGCCGTCCTCGGCGCAATGGCACAGCTGGAAGGTCGATAAGCCGTGGCAACCACACTGAACACGGTGGCGCGCTCCAATCTGCGCGCCTCCAAAGGAAAATACGTCCTCACGGGTATAGGCATCGCGATCTCATCCTTCTTCATCGCCGCCATTATGATGCTCACCAACTCGCTGCAGGCGACCGTCAATTCCTCCGTGGGTGACGTGCTCTCCCGCGCCGAGGCGGTTGTCGCCTCCGCCGCCACAACCAGCGACGGTCAAGACAGCAAGGCCATCTACCTGACTCGTGACCAGATTCAGAAAGTAGAAAAGAGCGACCTGCTCTCCGGCTACTGGGTACAGTACGCTGTCACGGGTAAGCTCGGCACCGGCGACCAGGCAACCCAGGTGCAGTATGACCAGCTGCCCGCCGACTCTAGCCTCTTCCCGTACAAGGTGCAGGGCAAAATCCCCAGTAGCGACCACGAAATCATGGTCTCTACCTACTTCGCGAAGAAGCACAACCTCTCGCTGAACGGCAAGGTCACCAGTACCGACGTTGTAGAATCAGTCAGCGCCCCCGGTACTGATAAGACCGCCGAATACACCGTCGTTGGCCTGTTCGACCCCGGCTTTGAAGGCTCCACCACCAACCAGGCTGTCTTCATTGGCGGCACCAGCCTCGGCGAAGCCACCCTGAAAGCAGCCGAGACAGAAAACAAGAGTTCCGCGGCAGGCTACCGAAGCATGGCTGGCGCGAACCTCATCTACCTCAAGTTCAAGGACGGCGTAACCGACGCTAAGCTCAAGAGCCTGCAGGATACCCTCAGCAGCGGCGACGCCAAGAACGACCCGCGCGTCATGACCGGTCAGAAGCTGCTGGAGGACTACCAGAAGACCATCTCCACGGTCTTCACCTCCATTAGCGTGGTCCTGGGTGCCTTCGCAGCACTGGCTCTGCTGGTTTCCTCGTTCGTCATCTCCAACACCTTCGCGGTGCTGGTCGGCCAGCGCATCCGTGAGCTGGCTCTGCTGCGCACCCTCGGCGCCCGCGGCGGCTCCCTCGTACGGATGCTACTCGTCGAATCCATTACCGTGGGCGTGGTGTTCTCCCTCATCGGTGCACTGCTGACCTTCCCGGTCGGCATGCTGGTTGGTGCAAACCTCACCACCATCATGATCTCCTACTCGATTACCCCGATCCTGGTGAGTGTGCTCCTCTGCACCATCGTGACGGTTCTGGCGTCGCTCTCCCCGGCACGAAGCGCCCTGCGCATCTCGCCCATCAGCGCGATGAGCGAGCACACCAACCTTGAGGTGCGCAAGCCCGGCAAGGTCGGCCCGGTTCTGGGTCTGGTCTTCGGTGCCGCAGGTATCGGCCTGGTTATGCTGGCTCAGAACCAGGGTTCCGGTGAGGGCGCCGGCAATAAGGCCATCCTCCTCATGATGGGGGCCGCGCTGCTGCTCGGTATTGCGGTCTTCCTCATCACCCCGCTGGTACTGCCCCCGCTGGTACGCGCCCTCGGCACGGTCACCCGCACCCAGACCGGCAAGCTCGCGCTCGCCAACGCGCTGCGTTCGCCCAAGCGCACCGTCTCCACCGGCCGCGCTGTGCTGGTGGGTACCCTGGTCGTGTCGACTGTGCTGACCGGTTACTCGGTGCTGAGCGCCTCGCTGACCAAGGCCCTGGATCAGCAGTACCCGATTTCTGCGCAGGCAAAGTACAGCTCGTACGACCAGTCCGAGGCTGCCTCCACCGTGACCAAGGCGGAGGAAATCGCCTCCAAGGTCAAGGGTATTAAGAACGTTCAGGCATCCGCCGTCGGTTACGCAGCCGGTGTGGTCGACTACACCGTCGAGTACGAGGGACAGACCGCCAACCAGAATTCCGACCTGGTGGCGCTGAGCTCCTCCGATTTGAAGGCAATCCTGCCGGGCGAAAACTCGAACCTTGCCGACGACACCGTGCTCGTGCCGCAGGGCCTCTGGAAATCCGCAGGGCTGACCGAGTCCAGCCGCCTGAAGGCACACGGCCCGCTCGGCGAAGTGGAACTCAAGCCCGTCAAGTCCGCAACCAAGCAGAACCTGCTGATTGTCAACCCTGCCACCGCCGCCAAGCTGCAGGACGCCAAGAACCCGCAGAAGGTTGCCAACCCTGCCGCTGAGGAAGCTCAGAAGCGCATGGAAGAAGCAATCGCCAGCGGTGACAAGGAAGCTCAGACGAAGGCAGCTCACCTGACCGTCACCAGCCAGGCAACCGGTAACGACACCGTCGTTCTGGTGCGCGCCGCTTCCCCGCTGACCAGTAGTGAGAACGTGACCCTGCAGGCTGACCTGAACCGAGCCAGCCCGGACAGCTCCTTCACCGGTGGTCTGCAGAAACGTCAGACCTACGACCAGATACTGACCGTTATGCTGACCTTCACCCTGGTGATGCTCATGCTCGCAGTGGTTATCTCCATCATTGGTGTGGCGAACACGATGACCCTGTCGGTCAACGAACGCCGCCGTGAGAATGCGATGCTTCGCTCGCTGGGTCTGTCCCGCAGGCAGCTGCGCCGCATGATTTCCATTGAGGCGATTCTGATTACGCTCGCCGCAGTGGTGCTCGGTATGGTTTCCGGTGCGGTGATTGGTAGCCTCTCGGCGCAGATTATTATGTCTTCCATGAGTGCTTCCGCCCCGCTGGTGCTTGACCTGCCGTACGTCTGGTACGTGGTCATCCTCGTTGTGGGTGTGCTCGCTGCGATGCTCGCTTCGGCTCTGCCGGCGGCTCGTTCGGCTCGCATGTCCCCGGTTGAGGGTATGCGCGGCTAACAACCAAATATAGGGTGTGAGAAAGTGAATCCCCGGCGGGTGCCTGAAGGAGGCGCCCGCCGGGGATTCACTGTGTCCTTTATGCTGTTGTGCTTGTGCTTTCAGATTCTTGGAGCTGACCTGTAGCATGGCTTTGCGCGTATGATGGGCGTATGAGCACTAGCCACCCCAATCTGCGTCGCGGGTACACGCTACCCCATGAAGCGGAGGTTCTTCAGATCCTCCGTGATGCTGGTGTGCGCCGTGCCCGACTCTTCGGCAGCGCCGCCCGCGGTGAGCTGACCGAAACCAGCGACCTGGATTTTCTGGTGCAGATGCCGGGTGTAGCCCCTTTTGACGAGTTCATGCAGATGGTGGATGCTCAGCACCGCATCGAACAGTTGACCGGCCGTAGCGTTGATATGGTCACCCGGTTGCGCCCCCGCATCTATGCGGAGGCAGAACCTGACATGGTGGAGCTGCCGCTATGAAAAGCTCACTTGACGACTTCTCCCTGATTCTTGAATCAGCTCAGCGTATCTACGCTTTTACGCCTGAGCGATATGAAGACCTGATAGACGATTCAAACGGGGTAGTCCAGGACGCGCTCTGCATGCGCTTTCAGATTATTGGCGAAACCCTCAATAGAATTCGTTCAAAATACCCAGAAGATTATGAACGGTATGAACGGGCTGAATGGCAGTACCTCATTGCTATTCGTAACATCATTTCTCATAGCTATGTGAGCGTTGATTTTGCTGTCCTATGGGACGTCGCCCGGAATAAGTTGTCTGAGCTGATGAGCGACTTTGAGCGAATCATCGACGAGATACAAGAAACCACTTAACTAAAGAGCCCCGGAGGGTGCCTCGAAAAGGAGGCGCCCGCCGGGGCTTCACTGTGCCCTTATATAAGGGAGCGCTAGTGGGCGATACCCGCCTCATACGCCATAATGACCGCCTGCACACGATCACGCGCACCCAACTTCGCCAACACATGCGACACATGCGTCTTCACCGTCGCCTCCGAAAGCACCAGCTCCCGCGTAATCTCCGCATTCGACAAGCCGCGCGCAATCAAACCCAGCACCTCAAACTCACGCGGCGATAGCTGCTCAATCAACTCACGATGCGGATAATCCTGCACCGGCTCAAAGCTTGCATGCTCAGCCGGAATAAACGTTGCCTTGGGAAGCTCAGAACCAGTAGCCGGGGGAATAGCAGGAACAGACTCGGCGGCAGGAGCGGTAGGAGCGGTAGGAACAACAGGAGCGGGGGAGTCCAGCACCGGAATCATCTGCTCCAACAGACGGCGAGTCGCAGACGGCGCAATCACCGCATCGCCGCGGTGTACCGTACGAATTGCCTCCAGTAGCTGCTCCGGCGGAGTGTCCTTCAACAAGAAACCGCTCGCACCCGCACGCACCGCCGAATACACGTACTCATCAATATCGAAGGTCGTGAGCATAATAATGCGCACCCGCTCATCCTCGGAAACTTCACGCTCGCCGTCACGCTCCAGAATACGGCGCGCCGCTTCCAGGCCGTCGCAGTGCGGCATGCGCACATCCATGAGGATGACCTGCGGCGCCTGCCCCTCAGAGACCATGCGGTCAAAAACGTCAATAGCCGCCAGGCCGTCATCAGCTTCCATGACGACCTGCAGGTCTGGCTGGGAATTGACGAGCATGCTCAAGCCGCCGCGCACTAGGCGCTGGTCGTCAACGAGCATCACGCGGATCGGCTGGGTGGTCTGTGGTGCAGAAGAGTACATAGTTTCAATCCTAGATCACGAGGTAGTAGAGGGCACGGGTATTAGAGGTCGCGGTAGGGCAGCGCCGCCTCAACGAGCCAGCCGCCGTCAGGCTGCAGACCGTAGGTGAGGGTACCGTGGTAGAGGGCGATGCGCTCGCTCATGCCGCGCAGACCGTTGCCGCTACCGGGTACCGGGCGAGCTGTGTGCTGAGCCGCGGCAGAGGAAACCGGGTCGTTCTGAACCCGCAACTGCAGACCGTCCTCACCCCAGTGAATAGTGACGGTGGTTGCCGCGCCGGGGGAGTGTTTGAGTGCGTTGGTGAGCGCCTCCTGCACGGTACGGTAGGCCGCAAGTTCTGCACCCTGCGGTAGGGTGCGCGCCATGGTGCCGGTGATTCCGGTGAAGATGACGGGTAGTCCGGCGCGGCGGCTCTGCTCCACGAGGGCGGGCACATCGTTGAGGGTGGGCACGGGTGCGTAGGCGGTTGCTTCGTCCGTGCGGAGTAGCCCGAGGAGGGAGCGCATCTGGGTGAGGGAGTCGCGTGCCGTGTCTGCGATGAGTTCAAGGGTCTGCTCGGCAATATCCGGTTCGCTCTGTTGCTGAGCCTGACCCCACTGCTCTGCCTGCTGTGCCTGTTGTGTTTGCTGGGCGCGTGCGGTGCGGGCGCTCGCGGCGGCGTAGCGTGCTCCGTCCGCCTGGGAAATAATGCTGGAGAGCGAGTGCGCCACGATATCGTGCATTTCACGGGCGATGCGGGTGCGTTCGTCCTGCGCGGCGAGGCGGCGTTCCTGCTCCTGCTCGTATTCGAGGCGGCGGGCGCGTTCTTTGAACTCTTCGCTGCGCAGTTCGCGCATGCGGCGGGAGTCGCCGAGGAACCAGAAGACGGTGAAGATGGATCCGCAGAGCACGCCGAGCATCAGGGAGATAAAGATGCGGGCGGGTATGTCGTCCCAGTGGTAGAGGAACGAGAGTGAGGCCTGCACGGTGACGGCGAGTGCGCCGACCCAGCCGAGAATGAGGGCGCGGAAGCGGGCGCGGCGGGTCCAGTGCCTGCCGGTGTGGTAGGCGGCGAGGCTGACCGGCGGGTAGCAGGTGATGACGAGTGAATCGGGGAAGGGGACGACGAGGGTGAGACAGAGCGCCGCGATGATTACGTAGATGCTGCCGTAGGGGAAGCGGTAGCGGAAGTAGAGCGCGGTGGTGCTGCAGAGCGCGGAGATGAGCGGGATCCAGCCGTAGCCGTTGATGAAGGCAACGGAGAGCACGCAGCAGAAGAACTGCATGTGCGCGACGACGATGAAGTTCATCCAGCCGCGTTTGTCTCTGAGGTAGCTTTGTACGCGGCTGGAGGCGCTGATGGCGTCGGAGGGCAGGTCGCTGCTTTCTGAGCTGCCGCGGGTATGCGTTACGGCGTGGCCTGATTCGGCTGTCTCTGTGCTGTGCTGTGGGTTCTTCGGGGGTTGGGGGTGCTTGAGGGGCATGGTTCCAGTGTAGCGAGAGGGTGTATCGAGGGGGTGAGGGGAGTGGGTGCGGTGGTCTGTGTAATACGCTGACGTGCATAGGGTGTGTGGGTATGTCTTTATCTGTGTGTGCTTCTGTGTGGGTGACACGCCAATATACGGGATTATTTATGAGGTTTGCCACAATAAATCGGATTTTTCTCTCAATCACCACTTGAGAGTTTGGGGTTATATGGGGTTTGAATTTAGATGCCTACCTTTGAAAACTTTCTTAAGTAACCTATTTGGGTTGAAAAACCTTCAAGCTTAACGGAGGGTTTTGATTAAAGCCCCTCATCGGGGGTCTATTGAAGGCCATTGCGGGGGTTGGATTTGGTGAGTATAGTTTTACCTGTATCGTCACCCGGCGTGTAGAGGATTGAACCTAGTGGGCATACCAAGCCTCCTGTAGGGCGCTCCCACGCGGAACGGTGCAACATTATGTCGTTATCACCATGGGGTTGGCTTAAGCTGACTCGCTCACTCACTCGACTTGTCTCAAGTGATGTTTTTCGCCGCGCACTACACGGCGGGTGATAACTCTTATTCCTCAAATGACATCACTCTCGAAGGACATATATGTCTACTAATATTTCTCGCCGCAAGGTTGTCGCTGGCGCAGCGTGGGCTGCTCCGGTTGTTGCAGCATCTGCTGCGGTTCCCGCATTTGCTTCCTCCACCGTGTGTGAGTGGGAGTCCAGTGCTGCATACTCCACTGCAGGTACCACTGCAGGCGCTAAGGGCACCACTTCTTTCGTTGTTCCCGCACTGGTCGACAAGATTAAGTTCGAGGTCGTCGGTGGTGCTGGTGGTACCAACTACGACGATATGGCAGCAGGCTCCGGCGCTAAGATTACCGGTGAAATTTCCGTGAGGGCTGGCCAGACTGTTCAGCTCGTCGGTGCAGCTGGTGGTATCGGTAACGGCCCCCTGACCGCAGCTGAGGGTGGTGAGGGCTACGGTAACGGTGGTTCCTCCAACCTGCCTACCCCGATTCCCAGCAGCGTCATGCAGCAGGTCAACACTATTTGGCCCGCTAACTCCCCGCTGAAGCGTGTTACCTACTCCGCTTCCGGCGGCGGCTCCTCCGCTCTGGTCATCGACGGCACCCCGATTGCAGTTGCAGGTGGCGGCGGTGGCGCTGGCTTCATCAACAACGGTGGCGCTAACAACAACCCCCAGTACATGGAACCTGGCGCAGTGACCGCTTCCTGGCAGTGGCCCTCCGGCGCAAAGCGCAACGGAAACATTATCTTCGGCTCCACCGGTGGTTCCGCTGATGGTGCATCGGGTTCTGCAGGTCTTGAAGGCTTCGGTATCTACGATGCTGACAGCTCCATCAGGGAAACCGTTGAGGCCGGTGAAGGTGGCGCAAACGGTATCGGTGGTAACGGCGGTGCCAAGACCGCTCTGCACACCGGCAAGTCCCCGAACGGTGTACTGGGCTTCTCCTCCGCTAACAACCAGGAGATTTACCAGTCCTCCAAGTCCGGTAACAACGGTGGCTCCGGCTTCGCCGGTGCTGGTGGTGACGGTGTGGCATCCTACTCCTACCTGATCGACAACAACGATCGCACCAAGAAGGAAGTTGGTACCCACAACGGTTCTACCTACGCTCTTGAGTACTCCTCCATCGGTTTCAACTTCAACGGCTACGAGTCGGTTGTCTCCGCAGGTGGTGGCGCAGGCTACGGTGGCGGTGGCTCCGGTGCTTCCAGCTCCTCCTCCGCAATCGTTCTGACCCAGAAGTGGAACAACAACCCCAAGGGTCTTCGCCAGAACGTCTCCTTCGGCCAGCTCGGTGGCGGCGGTGGCGCAGGTGGCTCCTACGTTGCTCCCGGCGTTTCCGGCGGTACCATTACCTCCGCAGGCAACGCTCCGACCGCTCGTAGCACCCGTGGTAACGGCTACGTCAAGGTCACCCTCTGCAAGCGCACCGCGTAATTGCATAGAGTATCTAGGGCTCTCACTTTGAGTGAGAACTCATAACAATGTTCCCCGGCTGATGATTCAGCCGGGGAACATTGTTTTAACCGGCAGAGACTGGGCATCCCAGAGCCTTATAGGGTGCCGGGCCGAACCAGAAGGGTAGGGGAGTAGCGGGGTAGGAGCTACAGCTACTTAGGTACCGCCTAACCCCGAGCATGTCTAGCCCAGAGTCTGAGAACCCGCCCGCGCACCCTACCGCCTGCCTGGCTGCGCGTACTACGGTAGAGGCATGACTGAAGCACGTAGCATCGACCTCGCCGTCATCCCCGGCGACGGCATCGGCCCCGAAATCATTACCGAAGCCCAGCGCATCCTCACCCGCGCCTGCGAGCTCGAAAACATCACCGTCAACCCCACCCACTACAAGCTCGGCGCCGAGCACTGGCTGGAAACCGGTGAAACCCTGCCCGACTCCACCATGGAATCCCTCAAACAGCACGACGCGATCCTCTTCGGCGCTATCGGTGCAGACCCTCGTAGTGGTCAGATTCCGTCCGGCCTCATCGAACGCGAAATGCTCCTGAAGCTGCGCTTCGCCTTCGACCACTACATTAACCTGCGCCCCTCCCGCCTGTACCCCGGCGCAGTCTCCCCGCTTGCCAACCCCGGCAACATCGACTTCGTAGTCGTGCGTGAGGGCACCGAAGGCCCCTACATCGGCAACGGCGGAGTGATTCGCCAGGGCACCCCGCACGAAATCGCTACCGAGGTATCCCTCAACACCGCGCACGGAGTGGAGCGCCTGGTCCGCTACGCTTTCGAGCTTGCCTCCACCCGCCGCAAGAAGGTCACCCTCGTGCACAAGACCAACGTGCTCACCCACGCCGGCCGCCTCTACAACCGCTACTTCGCCGAAATCGCGGCCGAATTCCCCGAGGTCGAGACCGACTACCTGCACATTGATGCGACCACCATCTTTATGGTGACTGACCCCGCCCGCTTCGACGTGATCGTGACCGATAACCTCTTCGGCGACATCATCACTGACCTGGCCGGCGCGGTTACCGGCGGTATCGGCTACGCGGCCAGCGGCAACATCAACGCCGTCGGCGAGTTCCCCTCCATGTTTGAGCCCGTACACGGCTCCGCACCGGACATCGCCCGCCAGAACAAGGCAAACCCCACCGCCGCAATCCTCGCCGGCGCAATGCTGCTGCGTCACCTCGGCCACGACGCCGCCGCAGCCCGCATTGAAGACGCTGTCGAGGCAGATATGCGCGAAAATGGCGCGACCGTGCGCGGAACCGACCAGGTCGGTGCGGACGTGCTCGCACGCCTCGGCTAAAATTACCCGGCTGGAAAGCACCCGTAGCGTGCGTGCTGAATGAGCTGCACCAGCGACGTGCGCTCACGAGGCACAAAACCTCAGAAGCCCGGAAGGAACGCTCCTTCCGGGCTTCACCCGTACCTTGGGTGCTACCCTGGGTACCCGGGCCGGTAGGGGAGAGGGCCCAAGCGCTTGCGGTATCACACCTACCCAAACCTGTAGACCGAAACTGCCCGCCGAACCTGGCCCACCGAAACCCACCTGTTCACATCCTGAATGAGATAAAAGGTGCACATGCGGCAAAAGCATCTTTCCGGTACTCTAAAACAGTCGAGCACACCCGCCCGACCTCCTCGGCGGTGGACACCATCCACCACTCCCTTTGATGCATCCACGCTACTCGACAGCACGAACCGTCCCCACGGATGCACCACCTGCCTCGGCACCGCGCCCACCGCACACACCCCGGCGCACCAGCATCCGCAGGCAGCCCCGGCCGCTCCCACCGTGCGAGAGCGACCGAACTCGAGAACGCAGAATGATGCATTAGACGAAGAGGAACGCAGAACGATGGCCATCGAATTCAGCCACGAAGCAAACCAGTCACCCGCCTCCGCCGAACGCCGCGAAGAAATCCTCAAGAACCCCGGCTTCGGCGATTACTTCACCGACCACATGGTCACCATCGACTGGGAAGGCGACTACAAGACCGGCGGTACTTGGTACGACGCCCGAGTCCACCCTTACGGCCCGCTCGTTCTTGACCCCGCAGCATCCGTTTTCCACTACGGCCAGGAAATTTTCGAGGGTATTAAGGGCTACCGTCACGCTGACGGCTCCGTGTGGACTTTCCGCCCCGAGAAGAACGCCGCCCGTTTTGCGAACTCCGCACATCGTCTCTCCCTGCCGCAGCTGCCCGCCGAGACCTTCATTGAGTCCCTGCGCCAGCTGATTAAGGCGGACGAATCGTGGGTTCCCACCGGTGACGGTGAGGCCTTCTACTTCCGCCCCTTTATGATTGCTACCGAGGCGTTCCTGGGTGTTCGCCCGGCCCGCCACGTGCAGTACCACGTGATTGGCTCGCCCGCCGGTAACTACTTCGGCACTCCCGAGCCCGTGGACATTTGGCTCTCCACCACCTACGCCCGTGCAGGCGAGGGCGGTACCGGTGCCGCCAAGTGCGGCGGTAACTACGCAGCCTCCATGATTGCCCAGATTGAGGGTGAGAAGCACGGTTGCAAGCAGGTGATTTTCAAGGACCCGCACCGTGGCGACGCCATCGAAGAGCTCGGCGGCATGAACGTGTTCTTTGTCTTCGGCAAGGAAAACAAGATTGTCACCCCCGAGCTGACCGGCACCATCCTGGAGGGTGTGACCCGCTCCTCGCTGATTCAGCTGGCTAAGGACCGTGGCATGACCGTGGAGGAGCGCGCCATCACCCTCAACGAGTGGCGCGAGGGCGTGGCTAACGGTGACATTACCGAGGTTTTTGCCTGCGGTACCGCCGCTGTGGTTGCCCCCATCGGCAAGCTCAAGGCTGAGGACTTCGAGATTCCGGCACCCACCGAGCACTTCGGTGAGATTTCTAAGAGCTTGCGTGAGGAGCTCGTCGGTATTCAGCTGGGTACCGTTGAGGACCGCCACGGCTGGATGACCCGCCTCATCTAATCTTTCACGTGAAATCCCCGCAGGATGCGCACCCACCCGGAACGCGCACCCGCGGGGATTCGCTGTGCCCGGTACGCGGCCGCACGGCAACTATCTGCCCGGGGCATATGCAGGGCATATGCAGGGGAGGAGAGCGCTAGGGGAGAGACAAGCCACAGGAGAAACGCCGAATCCGGCGTGCCGAATCCCACCCGCTCAAACCCTCCTCGTTCATTCCGCGCCGCCGAACCCAACTCGTGAAGGCTGGTACTCTAGAAGGTATGCGTATTGCACGATTTACCGTAAATAATGAGCTCCACTTCGGGCTGGTCGAAGGCGAAGCGGGCGAAGAGACCCTGCGCGTCATCGCCGGCGACCCCTTCTACTCGGGTGTCGAACCGACCGGCACCACCTACCCCATCGATCAGGTGCGTCTGCTCGCCCCGATCATCCCCCGCTCCAAGGTGATTGGAGCGATCGCAAACTGGGCAGGAACCGAGGCACCCACCTCCCCGCAGTTCTTCCTTAAGCCGAACACCACAGTGATCGGCCCCGGTGACCCCGTGACTCTACCCGACTATTCCGAGGCTGTCAGCCCCGAGGGTGAGCTCGCCGTCATCATCGGCCGTATCGCCAAGTCCGTGCCGCTCGAGCGTGTACACGAGGTCATCTTCGGCTACACCGTAGCCAACGACCTCACCGCCCGCGACCTGCTCGAGGACCGCCAGTGGACCCGCGCTAAGGGCTTCGACGGCGCCACCCCGCTCGGCCCCTGGATTGAAACCGACCTGGACACCGATTCGCTGAACATCACCACCTGGGTTGATGGCGACGTCGTGCAGGAGGGCAACACCTCCGAAATGCACTACTCCGTAGCCGAACAGGTGGCCGCAGCCTCCGAAATCTTCACCCTGCTGCCTGGCGACGTCCTCCTGACCGGCACCCCCGCCGGCGTCAGCGTGCTACGCGACGGCAACGAGGTCGAGATTGAGGTCGAAGGCATCGGTTCTCTTCTCACCCGCGTACGCGACTAAACCGTCCGCGCCCCACACCATCTACCGTCCATCCTGAACACACCGTCAAGGAGACATCATGACCGAATACCACGGTCCCGTACTCAACACCCCCGCAGACACCCGTGTGCGTTTCTGCCCCTCGCCCACCGGCACCCCGCACGTGGGCATGGTGCGCACCGCCCTCTTCAATTGGGCCTACGCACGCCACACCGGCGGTAAGCTTGTCTTCCGCATTGAGGACACCGACGCCGCGCGTGACTCCGAAGAATCGTTCAACCAGGTGCTCGAATCCCTGCACTGGCTCGGCATCAACTGGGACGAAGGCGTGGGCGTTGGCGGCCCGCACGAGCCCTACCGCCAGTCCGAGCGTAAGACCGCCGGTATCTACAACGAGATTTTCCAGAAGCTCGTTGAGGGCGGCTACGTGTACGAAGACTTCTCCACCCCCGACGAGGTGAAGGAACGCCGCAAGGCAGCCGGCCAGGACCCGCAGCTCGGCTACGACAACTACGACCGCAGCCTCACCGAGGAGCAGAAGGAAGCCTACCGCGCTGAGGGCCGTAAGCCCGTGTGGCGTCTGCGCATGCCCGACGAGGACATCACCTTCAACGACCTGGTTCGCGGCGAAATCACCTTCAAGGCCGGTACCGTACCCGACTACGTGGTGGTCCGCTCCAACGGCGACCCGCTGTACCCCTTTGTGAACCCCGTTGACGACGCGCTCATGGGCGTCACCCACGTGCTACGCGGTGAGGATTTGCTCTCCTCCACCCCGCGCCAGATTGCGCTCTACCGCGCACTCATCGACGCCGGTGTGACCACCTTCATCCCCGAGTTCGGCCACCTGCCCTACGTCATGGGCCAGGGCAACAAGAAGCTCTCCAAGCGCGACCCCGAGTCGAACCTCTTCCTGCTGCGCGACGCCGGCTTCATCAAGGAAGGCCTGCTGAACTACCTGTCCCTGCTGGGCTGGTCCCTGTCCGCAAACCAGGACGTCTTCAGCATCGACGAGCTCGTTGAGCACTTCGACGTGCACGACGTTGTTGCCAACCCCGCACGCTTCGACGTGAAGAAGGCAGAGTCCATCAACGGCGACCACATCCGTGCCCTCGCCCCCGAGGACTTCCGCAACCGCCTGGTGCCCTACCTGCAGGCCGCCGGCGTGCTCGGTGAAACCCTCACCGAGCGTGAAGAACAGATTCTCACCGAGGCCGCACCCCTGGTTCAGGAGCGTATGCAGCTGCTTGGCGAAGCACCCGGCCTGCTCGCATTCCTCTTCAAGGCGGACGAAGAAATCAGCACCGCAGACGACGCCCGCAAGCAGCTCAAGGAATCCGCACCGCAGGTGCTGGCCGCCGCCATCGAGGCCCTCGAGCCTATCGAGGACTTCACCGCAGCCAACATCGAGGCTGCACTGCGTTCGGCCATCGTCGACGGCCTGGAAATCAAGCCGCGCTTGGCCTTCGGCCCCGTGCGTACTGCCGTGTCCGGCGAGCGTATCTCCCCGCCGCTGTTCGAGTCCATGGAGATCCTGGGCAAGGACTCCTCCCTCGCACGCCTGCGCAAGCTGGCCACTGAACTGGGCTAACCATGAGTCGGTCGAACAACCGCTCCATCGTCGGTCAGGCACTGCGCAAGGGTACCGTCATGGCCTTCGCCAACGCCTGCATTATCTGGCTGTTCGCGTACATCGCCGGTGTGGATCATTCCGTGTGGATGGTCGTCATCATTCTTGCCGGCGCGGTGCTCGCGTACGTGACCGCCTTCCTGGAAGCGCGCGCCATGCAGAACGCGGCGCGCTCGCACGGCGGTGATGGCGACAGCTCGTCTGACGGCGTGGATTCCACGGACTTTTCGGACTCCACCGACTCCTCGGACGACGGCGACGACTTCGTCGACCCGGGCCCCGACCCCTACGCCGGCGACTTTGACTCTGGCTCAAGTAGTTCCGACTACAGTAGCTCGGACTACAGTAGCTCGGACTCGGGCGGAGGCGACTCCGGTGGTGGTGACTCTGGTGGAGGCGACTAGCGCCTCCTGACACCTGCCTGAGCGATGGGTACCTGGTGCCTCCGCGCTCGCGAGGCTATGCATTCCCCCTCCCAGCGGTGGGTTTTCTGGAAGAGATTCCGGAAAACCCGCCGTCGGGAGGGGAAATTTTTATTGCCTAAAGAAAAATTTTTGTGATGAATAATTTATGTATATTTACTTGTTGAGACGTTTTTGTGGGTGAATTTTAGGGATTTGAATGCATGATTGGGGGAATTTTGGGTTGCACGCCCCGCCCGGTGTCCGTATAGTTATATCCGTTGCCGCGACAAACAAAGTTTGAAGCGAAAATATGCGGTTGTAGCTCAGTTGGTAGAGCACCACCTTGCCAAGGTGGATGTCGCGAGTTCAAGTCTCGTCAACCGCTCCACTGAAAGCCCCGAGGTTCGCCTCGGGGCTTTTGCGTTGCCTGCAGAAGTCGCACGCCTTTTTGGAATGGTGGCAGGCCTGCGGAAACGAAATCTGCGGATGTAAAACCTCTGGAGGCTGACGAGATACGGGAGTGGGGGAGCGGGGCGCTGCAATTCTGGGCTGGTCAATCCTGCGTCGGTCATCCTTGTAACGGCCCGCTAGCCCATCTCGGGGTGCCTATCTAGATTGGGTGTCTTGACTCGACCCCAGGCGGCGGCAAGGAGTCAAAAAATCTTCAAAAATTTTGATGGGCAAATCGCGCAGGGTCGCGCAGGGGAGGGTTGAAAACGGTATTCCGACCCTTCTTGGGGATGCCGGGAGGGGCAGAAATCGGCCCGTAGACCCTTTTTTGAGGAATTTCAAAAAACTTTTTAGCCCCTAAAACCCCGGAATTCCGCGGAAGTAGCGGGTGCTGAGGTGGCAGTGTGAGGTAGGTAACCGTATTTTGGCTTGCGCGCCTCCCGAAAGCCCCGTATAGTTATTACTCGTTCCGGTGATGAGTCGAAAGGCGAAAACCGAACGGTAACTCAATAGAGTAATGGGATATGGTGTAATTGGCAACACGAAGGTTTCTGGTTCCTTTGTTCTAGGTTCGAGTCCTGGTATCCCAGCTAACCTCCACATGGAGGTTGCGGCCCCATCGTATAGCGGCCTAGTACTCCGCCCTCTCACGGCGGCAACACCGGT